>Ga0308170_10000045_pt1 | contig 289614 bp, 263 predicted proteins | sample PhyBR2_2_FD_202136 | JGI IMG/M metagenome (GOLD analysis project Ga0308170, IMG submission 202136) | Phyllosphere microbial communities from UC Gill Tract Community Farm, Albany, California, United States - DLSLSB.R2 | ecosystem: Host-associated > Plants > Phyllosphere > Unclassified | place... | reverse complement strand
GCGCGCCGGTCCACCTGAACCTGAAGATGACCCGCGCCAAGCTGGAATCGCTGGTCGAGGAACTGATCCTCAAGACCATCGAGCCATGCCGCATCGCGATCAAGGATGCCGGCGTCAAGGTCAGCGACATCGACGACATCATCCTGGTCGGCGGCATGACCCGTATGCCGAAGGTGCAAGAGAAAGTCAAAGAGTTCTTCGGCAAGGATGCACGCAAGGACGTCAACCCGGACGAAGCCGTCGCCGTTGGCGCAGCGATCCAGGGTTCGGTGCTGTCGGGCGAGCGCAAGGATCTGCTGCTGCTGGACGTGACGCCACTGTCGCTGGGTATCGAAACCCTGGGCGGCGTGATGACCAAGATGATCCACAAGAACACCACGATTCCGACCAAGTTCTCGCAAGTGTTCTCGACCGCCGACGACAACCAGCCGGCCGTGACGATCAAGGTCTATCAGGGCGAGCGTGAAATCGCCGCCGGCAACAAGGGCCTGGGCGAATTCAACCTGGAAGGCATCCCGCCGGCAGCACGCGGCACCCCGCAGATCGAAGTGACCTTCGACATCGACGCCAACGGCATCCTGCACGTCGGCGCCAAGGACAAGGCCACCGGTAAAGAGAACAAGATTACCATCAAGGCCAACTCGGGCCTGTCGGAAGAAGAAATCCAGAAGATGGTGAAGGACGCCGAGCTGAACGCGGAAGAAGACAAGAAGGTCAAGGAAATGGCCGAAGCCCGCAACGGGGGCGACGCGCTGGTGCACTCGACCAGGAAGTCGCTGGCCGAATACGGCGACAAGCTGGAAGCGGGCGAGAAGGAAAAGATCGAAGCGGCGATCACCGACCTGGAAGGCGCGATCAAGTCGGGCGACAAGTCGGACATCGACGCCAAGACCGCGGCATTGTCGGAAGCGGCCCAGAAGCTGGGCGAGAAGATGTACGCCGACATGCAGGCGCAGCAAGCCGGCGGCGCCGGTGCAGCGGGCGCGGCAGGTGGTCCAGGCGCGGGCGAGCAATCGGCCAAGCAGGACGACGACGTGGTCGACGCCGACTTCAAGGAAGTGAAGGACGCCAAGTAAACGTCTTTGGCGCGGGAGGCTCGATTCTCCCGCGTACAGGCCGAGCCGATACCTTCGCTGGTTCATCGGCTCGGTTTTTTTGGGTTTAAAGATTTAGCAGATAACTTTAGGTGCCGACCATGGCAAAGCGTGATTTTTACGAGATCCTCGGGGTCGCGAAGGGTGCGTCGGAAGACGAGATCAAGAAGTCGTATCGCAAGCTCGCGATGAAGTACCACCCTGACCGCAATCCGGACAACAAGGAAGCGGAAGAGAAGTTCAAGGAGGTCAAGGAAGCCTACGAGATGCTGACCAATCCGGAGAAGCGCGAAGCGTATGACCGTTACGGTCACGCCGGCGTCGATCCGAACAGCGGCATGGGCGGCGGCATGGGCGCGGGCGGCTTCGGCGACGCGTTCGGCGACATCTTTGGCGACATCTTCGGCGGCGGCCGTGGTGGCCGCGGCGGTGGCGGTCCGCAGGTGTACCGCGGCGCCGACCTGCGCTACAACCTCGAGATCACGCTCGACCAGGCGGCGCACGGCTTCGACACCACCATCCGCGTGCCGAGTTGGGACAAGTGCGACACCTGCCACGGCAGCGGCGCCAAGCCGGGCACCCAGCCGGTGACGTGCACCACCTGCGCCGGTCACGGCCAGGTGCGCATGCAGCAGGGCTTCTTCAGCATCCAGCAGACCTGCCCGAAATGCCACGGCAACGGCAAGATCATCCCCGAGCCGTGCGCGGCCTGCGGCGGCGCCGGACGCATCAAGCGCAACAAGACGCTGGAAGTCAAGATTCCGGCCGGTATCGACAACGGCATGCGCATCCGCTCGTCGGGCAATGGCGAACCGGGCACCAACGGCGGGCCGCCGGGCGACCTGTATGTGGAGATCCACATCAAGCCGCACGCCGTGTTCCAGCGCGAAGGCGACGACCTGCATTGCGAAATGCCGATCTCGTTCAGCAAGGCGGCACTGGGTGGCGAGATCGAAGTGCCGACCCTGACCGGCAAGGTGTCGTTCACGGTGCCCGAAGGCACCCAGACCGGCAAGACCTTCCGCCTGAAAGGCAAGGGCATCAAGGGCGTGCGCTCGGGCTATGTGGGCGACCTGTTCTGCCACGTGGTGGTCGAGACCCCGGTCAAGCTGACCGACAAGCAGAAAGACCTGCTGCGCGAATTCGACCGCCTGACGGTCGAAGGCGGCGCCAAGCACAGCCCGCAGAGCAAGGGCTGGATGGACAAGGTCAAGGACTTCTTCGAGTAATCAGCATCATGAAAACCGCCGAGCGACACGCGTCCTCGGCGGTTTTTTTTCGTCGGTAGCAGCCCGTTGCAACGAGATCGAACTGCCGGTTACCGCTGCCGCCGATCGGCAACGCTGTTAAACTCCGGGTCTCCAGTAGCGCCGCACGCCCGCACAAGAACGGGCACGGCAACGTCTTGCGTAGACGGCAATACACACAACAATAGAAGGAACCATGATGGACAAGTATCAGACCAAGGGCCTGAGCGCCGCGGAACTTTTCGAACGCAACCGTACCTGGGCCGCCGCAATGGTGGCCGAAGACCCGAATTTCTTCAAAGCGCTGTCTGAACAGCAAGCCCCGGAATACCTGTGGATCGGCTGCTCGGACAGCCGCGTTCCGGCCAACGAACTGTTGGGCATGGCGCCGGGCGAACTGTTCGTGCACCGCAATATCGCCAACGTGGTGGTCCACTCCGATCTGAATTGCCTTTCCGTGCTGCAGTTCGCAATCGACGTCCTGAAGGTCAAGCACATCATCATCTGCGGCCACTACGGCTGCTCGGGCGTGCACGCGGCGCTGACCGACATCCGCGTCGGCCTCGCCGACAACTGGCTCGGCCACGTGCGCGACGTGCGCGAAAAGCATGGCAAGTACCTGGGCAACGTCAGTGGCCGCGCCGCCACCAACCGCCTGGTCGAACTGAATGTGGCCGAGCAGGTCATGAACACCGCCCACACCACCATCGTGCGCGACGCCTGGGAACGCGGCCAGCCGCTGACCATCCACAGCTGGGTCTACGGCGTGCACGACGGCCTGCTGCGCGACCTCGGCATCACCGTCAGCAGTTTTGACGAGATCGCGCCGAAGCTGGATCGCGTCTTGAATGGCTACCTGGACGGCGGCCAGGTGCGGGAAGAACGGCGTGGACAGTGATCTGAACCGTTTGCGCAGCATCGTCCGCGCATTCGTGGACGAGCGCGACTGGGATCAGTTTCATTCGCCCAAGAACCTGGCCTCGGCCTTGACGGTCGAGGCGGCCGAGCTGCTGGAGCATTTCCAGTGGCTGCAGTCGGGCAGGGCAGAGGAACTCGGCCCTGCGAAGCTGGTCGAGGTGAAGCACGAGATGGCCGACGTACTGGTCTACCTGGTGCGCCTGGCCGACAAGCTCGACGTCGACTTGTTCGCGGCGGTGCAAGAAAAGATGGTGCTCAACCGGGCCAAGTACCCGGCCGAGCAAGTGCGCGGCGACGCGCGCAAGTACTACGAATACAAGAAATAAGGCGGCGTTTCCTTTTACCCCTGCACTGAAAACCGTCATTCCCGCGCAGGCGGGAACCTAAGTTCGTAGCGCACCTCTTGCTTTAAGCAGCATTGGGATGCAAGCAAACTTGGGTCCCCGCCTGCGCGGGGATGACGTGCACAAGCTGCGGACTAAGGGTTAAATCCCACCCATGCAGATGTACTTCACGACCAGATAATCGTCCATCCCATAAGTCGACCCTTCCCGCCCCAACCCCGACTGCTTGACCCCACCAAACGGCGCCACCTCGGTCGAAATCACGCCCGTATTCACCCCCACCATCCCGGTCTCGATCGCTTCGGCCACGCGCCACACGCGCCCGATATCGCGCGCATAAAAATACGACGCCAGCCCGAACTCGGTATCGTTGGCCAGCTTGATCACTTCGTCTTCGGTTTCAAACCGGAACAATGGCGCCAGCGGCCCGAACGTTTCTTCGCGCGCCACCACCATGTCGGTCGTTACATCGGCCAGCACGGTCGGCTCGAAGAAGCTGTGCCCCAGTGCGTGGCGCTTGCCGCCCACCAGCACTTTGGCGCCTTTGCTGATCGCATCCTCGATATGCTGCTCGACCTTGAGCACCGCCTTCTCTTCGATCAGCGGCCCGGTGGTCACGCCATCCTCGACGCCGTTGCCGACCTTGAGTTTGCCCACTGCCACCGCCAGCTTGCGCGCGAATTCGTCGTACACGCCATCCTGCACATATAAGCGGTTGGCGCAGACGCAGGTCTGGCCGGCATTGCGGTACTTGGACGCGATCGCGCCTTCCACCGCGGCATCGATGTCGGCGTCGTCGAACACGATGAACGAGGCATTTCCACCCAGCTCCAACGACAGCTTCTTGACCGTCGGCGCGGATTGCTCCATCAGCAAACGTCCAACCGGGGTCGAGCCAGTGAAGCTCAATTTGCGCACGCTAGGATTGGCCGTCATCTCGCCGCCGATCGCCCTGGCGTCGCCGATCACCACGCTGAACACCCCCGGCGGCACGCCCGCGCGCGCGCCCAGTTCGGCCAAGGCGAGCGCCGACAGCGGCGTCAGCTCGGCCGGTTTCAACACGATCGGGCAACCGGCAGCCAGTGCCGGCGCCACCTTGCGCGTAATCATCGCAGCCGGAAAATTCCATGGCGTGATCGCGGCGCACACGCCGATCGGCTCCTTGGTCACCACGATGCGGCTGTTGGCCCAGGGCGACTCGAGCGTCTCGCCCGAGATGCGCTTGGCTTCCTCGGAAAACCACTCGAAGAACGACGCTGCATAGGTAATCTCGCCTTTCGATTCCCTGAGCGGTTTGCCCTGCTCGAGCGTCATCAACAGCGCCAGGTCGTCGGCATTTTCCAGCATCAGGTCGGACCATTTGCGCAAAATGACGGCGCGTTCCTTGGCGGTCTTCTTGCGCCAGGCAGGCCAGGCGGCATTGGCGGCGTCGATCGCGCGCCGCGTTTCCTGCGCGCCCATGTGCGGCACGCGGGCCACCGTTTCGCCGGTGGCGGGATTGGTCACGGCGACCGTTTCGCCGCTGTCGGCGTCGCTCCAGGCGCCGTCGATATAGGCCTGCTGGCGCAGCAGGGTAGGGTCTTTCAGGTTCGGCATGGGACTCCTTGTCCGTTGTGATTGGTAAGGGGTGAGGGGTCCATGGTAGACCTTTTCGCCACACGGCGTGCAACGCTGCCCGGTTCTGCGGCCCGCAACCGTGTGGCAGCTTGTTTCCGGTTCCGTTAAAATTTTGACATGGAATCGCAATTTTAATCAGCAGATCGGCAGGAGAAGTACGGTGGATACCGTGCTGTTCGGTCTGATGGAGAGCGATTGAATCGCCATTTGCGCCAGCACCGGCTTACCAGCATGACGGTCTGTGCGCCTTATCGGAAGGACACTGCCCATGCGCCCAATCGTCATCGTTCCCGCCTGCACCCGTGATTTCGGCGAGCACCCCTATCACGCGGCCCAGCACAAGTATGTCGACGCCGTCACCCTCGGCGCCGACTGCACCTCGCTGATTCTGCCTTCCTTCGGCGAGTCGCTGGATCTGGACACCATCTTCGGCACCATCGACGGCATCATGCTGACCGGTTCGGCGTCGAACGTGCACCCAAGCTACTACTCCGAGGAGGTGCTGGACCCGTCGCTGCCGCAAGACCCATGGCGCGACCAGACCACCTTGCCGCTGATCCGCGAGGCAGTGCGGCGCGGCGTGCCGATCATCGCGATTTGCCGTGGCTTCCAGGAAATGAACGTGGCGCTGGGCGGCAGCCTGCACCAGGCGGTGCAGACGGTGGTGGGCAAGTTCGACCACCGCGAGAAGGCAGAACTGGGCATGGACGAGCAATACGGCGACGCCCACAACGTCACCTTGTGCCCGGGCGGCATGCTCGAATCGATCCTGGGCGTGAAGGAAATCCCGGTCAATTCGCTGCACGGGCAGGGCGTCAACGAACTGGCGCCGGGCCTGACGGTCGAAGCATTGGCCGAAGACGGCCTGGTGGAAGCCTTCACGGTGTCGACCTCGCCCGGCTTCACGCTGGCGGTGCAGTGGCATCCCGAATGGCGCATCCAGCACAATCCGTACTCGATGAAGATGTTCCGCGCGTTCGGCGACGCTTGCCGCGCCTACCGCGAACAGCGCGTGGGCGGCGTATGATCCCTACCATCACCGGCTCTCCTGCCACCAGCATCCGGCGCGCCCGGCGGCGCGTCCTCGATCAACGACAGTGAGACAATCATGGCAATCCGCAATAACTTCAGTTACACCGACATGGAAGAGTGGCTCGACGCTAAGCGGGTCACCGAAATCGAATGCCTGGTCCCCGACTTGACCGGGGTGGCGCGCGGTAAAATTTTGCCGCGCGTGAAATTCACCGAAGACCGCGGCATGCGCCTGCCCGAAGTGGTGCTGGGCATGACCGTCACCGGCAACACGCCCGAGCGCGACGACGCCTATGGCCGCGCGATCTCGAGCATCGACCGCGATATGATTTTGAAAGCCGACCCGACCACCATCACCATGGTGCCGTGGGCGGTCGACCCCACCGCGCAGGTCATCCACGACTGCTACTACGCCGACGGCCGGCTGGTCGATTTCGCCCCGCGCAGCGTGCTGCGCCGCGTGCTCAAGCTGTACGCCCAGCGCGGCTGGAAGCCGCTGGTCGCGCCCGAACTCGAGTTCTACCTGACGGCCAAGAACATCGACCCCGACCTGCCACTGGCGGCGCCGATCGGCCGCAGCGGCCGCGCCGAGACCAGCCGCCAGGTGTACAGCATCGACGCGGTCAACGAATTCGATCCGCTGTTCGAGGACATCTACGATTACTGCGAGTTGATGAACCTGGACGTCGACACCCTGATCCACGAGATCGGCGCCGGCCAGATGGAAATCAACTTCCAGCACGGCGACCCGCTGGGCCTGGCCGACAAGGTGTTCTTCTTCAAGCGCACCTTGCGCGAGGCAGCGCTCAAGCACGATATGTACGCCACCTTCATGGCCAAGCCGATGGCGGACGAACCGGGGTCGGCCATGCACGTGCACCAGAGCGTGGTCGATGAGGAAACCGGCAAGAACATCTTCAGCAACGACGACGGTTCGCCATCCGAACTGTTCCGCCATTACATCGGCGGCCTGCAGCGCTACATGCCGTCGGCAATGGCGATCGTGGCGCCGTACGTGAATTCGTACCGCCGCATCGTGCGCCACACGGCCGCGCCGATCAACTTGCAGTGGGGGATCGACAACCGCACCGTGGGCTTCCGCGTGCCGGTATCGGGCTCGCAAGACCGGCGCGTGGAGAACCGCGTGATCGGGGCCGACGCCAATCCGTACCTGGCGCTGGCGATCACGCTGGCCTGCGGTTACCTGGGCATGACCGAGCAGATCGAGCCGTCACCGATGGTCGAGGGCAGCGCGTACGACATGCCGGTCGAACTGCCGCAGGGCTTGTCGGAAGCGATCACCCAGCTGCGCCGCGAAGACCGCCTGCGCGACATTCTCGGCGAGCGCTTTATCGATGTGTACACGGCGGTGAAGGACCTGGAGCACCAGGAATTCATGCGGGTGATCAGCCCGTGGGAGCGTGAGCATTTGTTGCTGCACGTTTGATGTTGTGGTGCGAGCAGAGGTTAGCGCTGCTCGTGCAAACTTGGGTTCCCGCCTGCGCGGGAATGACGGTTTTTAGGATGCGGGCTATCGGTTAGCAGCCCGCATCTAAACGTGCATCGTTATCCTTTAGACCGTCATTCCCGCGAAGGCGGGAACCCAAGTTAAACCAGCCCCAGAACAACCGCGCATCAAGCCCCCGCCACCGTGTGCCCCGTCCCACCATTGGCCACCACCTGCGGCGCCAGCGACCCCGCCACCATCCCGACGAACGCCGCAATCAAGCCCGCCAGCTGCCCCGGGAAGAATTCCCCCCAGCCGGTCACGCCTTCCATGAACAGCACCCAGGTCACAATGCCCCCGGCAATCGACAGCACCGCGCCCTGCGTCGTGGCGCGCTTCCAGTACAGCCCCATCACCAGCGGAATGAACGCCCCCACCAGCGGCACCTGATACGCGCCCGACACCAGCTCATAGATCGAGGTGCCTTCCATCGCGATCGCATACGCCAGCACCAAGGCCGCAAAAATCACGATCGTCACCCGCATCGCCAGCAATTGCTGACGGTCGCTCATGCCCGGCTTGACGTTCTTGAGGATGTTCTCGACAAAGCTGGTCGATGGCGCCAGCAGCGTGGCCGACGAGGTGCTCTTGATGGCAGAGAGCAGGGCGCCGAAGAACAGGATCTGCATCACCAGTGGCATCTTGGTCATGACAAACGTCGGCAGCAGGCGCTGGTAGTCGTTCTGGGCCAGGTCGATCGCCTGGCTGCCCATCACCACCACCGCGGCGGCGACGATGAACATCGGCACAAAAGCGAACAGGATATAGCTGGCGCCGCCGATGATGGCGCCGGTGCGCGCGGTGGGCGCGTCCTTGGCCGACATCACGCGCTGGAACACGTCCTGCTGCGGGATCGAGCCGAACATCATGGTGACGGCCGCGCCGACGAAGAACATCATGTCGGTGAAGGTCGGCTCGGGCCACAGGCGCCACAAATCGGCCTGTTGCGCCATCGCCAGCACGTTGCCGGCGCCGCCGGCCAGGTCGGCGGCAAAATAGGCGATCACGCTCATGCCCACCACCAGCACGATCATCTGGATGAAGTCGGTGATTGCCACCGCCAGGAAGCCGCCCACCACCACGTAGATCAGCACCGTCAGGGTGCCGACGATCATGCCGGTGGCCGGCGCCATCGCGCCGCCGGTGAGCACCGAGAACACCAGTCCCAGCGCGGTGATCTGGGCCGCGACCCAGCCCAGGTAGCTGAAGATGATCGCTACAGAGCAGAAGATCTCGATGCCCTTGCCGTAGCGCTGGCGGTAGTAGTCGCCGATGGTGAGCAAATTGAGTTTATATAGCTTGGTCGCGAAGAACACGCCGACCAGGATCAGGCACATGCCGGCCCCGAACGGGTCTTCGATCACCGCATTCAGGCCGCCCTGCACGAACTTGGCCGGGATCCCCATCACGGTTTCGGCGCCGAACCAGGTGGCGAACGTGGTGGTGATCACCATGATCAACGGCAGGCTGCGGCCGGCGACGGCGAAGTCGCTGGTGTTCTTGATGCGCGTGCCGGCCCACATCCCCAGCGCCAGCGTACCCAATAAGTAGAGCGCAACGAAAACGATCAAGGTGGTGTTCATGCAGGGCAGCTCCCAGGGCCAGGAAAAGTGAGGGCGGAAAATCCGCGATTATAAAGGCAGAAGCCGCGCCAGGATCAACTTTGCCGGCGATCCCACACAATCCCTAGATCGCCATGTCGCGCAGCAGCTTGGACGCTTCGCGGTTGGCCCCGAGACTGGTCCCGTCACGCATCAGGATCTGCAACTGCGACGCATCGTCGGCGCGCATCGAGTCGACGAAGTCGAGGTTCACCAGCGCCGAGCGGTGGATGCGGATGAAGCGCTGCGGATCGAGCTGGCTTTCCAGCTCCGAGATCCCGATGCGCACCAGGAAGTGCTGGCCGCGCGCCACGATCACCGTGTATTTCGAGTCGGCCTTCATGTATTCGATTTCGCCGGTCGAGAGTGGAAAAATGCGGCCGCGGTCGCGCACCAGGATGCGTTCCAGCCGCGCCGGGCCACCGTTCGCATGCACCAGCGCGCCATCGAGCGCGGCCTGTTCCGGCGCGGATTCGTTCAGCAGGCGGGCCACGGCGGCGCCGAAGCGCTCGCGCGTAAAAGGCTTGAGCAGGTAGTCGACCGCATGCAGCTCGAACGCCGTCACCGCGTACTGGTCGTAGGCGGTGGTGAACACGATGCGCGGCAGGTAGTCGAGCCGGCGCAAGACCTCCAGCCCGGTCATCTCGGGCATCTGGATGTCCATGAACACGACTTCGGGGCGCAATTGCGTAATGCGCTGCAAGGCACTGGCGCCGTCAGCCGCCTCGCCCACCAGGCGCAGGGCAGGATGGGCATAGATGGCGTCGCGCAGCACGTCGCGCGCCAGCGGTTCGTCTTCGGCGAAGAACACGGTCCTGGTCATGATGCGAGCGGCAAGGTGATGGTGACGGCGAAGCCGGCGCCCGGACTGGAATCGACCGTCAGCGCGGCGCGCCCGGCGTAGTCGAGTTCAAGCCGGCGCGAGATGGTGCGCAGGCCAAGGCCGGGCGCCGCGTCGACCGCGGCGTGCATGGCGCCTGGGCCGTCGTCGCGCACCGTCAAACGCAGCACGCCGGTCTCCCGGTCGCAGCGGCTTTCGATGTGCAGCAGGCCGCGGCGGCTGTGCGGGTTGAAGGCGTGCTTGATGCTGTTCTCGACCAGCGGCTGCAGCGTCAATGCCGGCAGCAGAGTGTCGCCCGCGTCGGGATCGAGATCCCACTCGACCTGCAGTCGTTCGCCCAGGCGCAGCGCTTCCAGCTCCAGGTAGTCGCGCACGAAATCGAGTTCGGCATCCAACGTCACGCGATCGATGCCCGCGCGTTCGGTGTCGAGCACATAGCGCAGCATGTCGGAAAATTGAAACAGCGCGTGCTCGGCTGCCGCCGGGTTGCGCTGCGTGAGGGCGATGATCGAGTGCAGGGTATTGAACAGAAAATGCGGATTGAGCTTGCTGCGCAGCGCGCCCAGTTCGGCCGCCACCAGCAGCGTGCGCGCCTGTTGCGCGGCCAGCGCCTGCTTCTGGGCAGCGGCATTCGCGCGCACGGTCTGGAAGGTGCCGGCCACCAGCGCATAGATCATCAGGCTGTACATCAGCGGCCAGGCGTGCCACGACAGCGGCCGCGCCTTGTCGCCCATCGCCGTCACCAGCAACAGGTGGGTGCACAGCGCAAACACCAGCGCCAGCGCCAGGTGCATGCCGAAGCGCGCCGCGCCGCGCAGGCCGCGCGCATCCATCCAGCCGGTCAGGGGCCACAGCAACGCCAGCACCACGCCGGGCGGCGCCGTGGTGCAGAACGAATAGAAGATCATCGACGGGTCGAACCGGCCGGCGCGGATCTGGTCGGCCTGCACCACCAGCGCCACCAGCAGCACATAGACCAGCCACAGGCCGATATAGATCCGCCACATCAGCGGCAGGCGCGCCGGCGCTGGAACAAGCGGGGAAGTCGGGGCGGCATGAGAGCTCATTCGATAAGTATCGCGCAGTTCAATCCCGAGATGGTGGCCTTTGCGCCGGAATGCGGGAGGGCGGCGCGAAGCGCCGGTTGGATGCGCCGGAATGCGGCCTTGCCTGTGCGCGGGCGCTTGGGTAGAGTATTCGACACTGCCTGCTGCGCCGGCTACCCTCCATGGATAAGACCTCTGCATGAACGACACCACGACCGCCTCCGCTACCACAGCTTCACGCACCATCGACGCCGGCCGCTGGGCCATCTCCACAGTCTTTCTCCTCAACGGCGTCGGCATCGGCCTGTGGGCGGCGCACGTGCCGACGGTGCAGGCGCGCATGGGCATCAATACCGGGATGCTGAGCATGGTGCTGTTGACGATTGCCGCCGGCGCGCTGCTGGCGATGCCGCTGATGGGCGGGCTGACCGGACGCTGGGGCACGCGCCGCATGGTGCTCATTTCGGGCTTCGCCTTCGCGCTGATGCTGGGCGTGATCATGGCCGTGCCAAGCTTGCCGCTGTTGTTCGCTGCCGCCTTCCTGTTCGGCGTCAGCAACGGCGCATTGGACGTGGCGATGAACGCCAACGCCAGCGAGGTCGAAACCGCGCGCGGCTTGCCGACCATGTCCTCGTTCCACGGTTTCTTCAGCCTCGGTGGCCTGTTCGGCGCGGCGATCGGCGGCGTGATGATCGGGCAGGGCTGGGGCCATGGCCAGGGCGCACTGGGACTGGCGATCGCCTGCGCCATTATCCTCGCCTTGGCCTCGCCGCGCGTGATGGGCTTCGCGCCCCATGCCGACGGCGGCAGCCACTTCGCGCTGCCGCATGGCGCAGCGATTGGCCTGGGTTTGCTGGCGCTGCTGTGCTTCGCGGTTGAAGGTGCGCTGGTGGACTGGAGCGCACTGCTGATGCGCGAACGCACCGGCGCCTCGGAAGCATCGGCGGCGCTGGGCTTCTCGGCGTTCTCGATCGCGATGGCGGCCTGCCGCTTCGCCGGCGACCGCCTGATCGTGCGCTTTGGCGCGGTGCGGGTGATGGTGCTGGGCGGCCTGGCCATGTTCGCCGGGCTGGCGCTGGCCACCACCAGCACCCATTTCGCCTTGTCGGCCTGCGGCTTCGCGCTGATCGGGTTGGGCGCGGCGAACGTGGTGCCGCTGCTGATCGGCGCCGGCGGACGCATTCCTGGCATGAGCCCCGGCGCCGGCGTGGCGGCGGTGGCCACGCTTGGCTACGGCGGCCTGCTGCTGGCGCCACCGGTGCTGGGCTGGGTGGCGATGCATTCGAGCGTGACGATGGCGCTCGGCGCGCTGTCGTTGTCGGGACTGGTGATCGCGCTCAATGCGCGGATCTTGACGCGCAACCGCTGAGCGCATGCGCTGCCATTCGAACGTGAATCATTCAAAAAGAAAAAGGAGCATCGATGGCTGAAGCCAACCTGGGCCACACGATCGGCCCCATCGTGGTGCTGATGGGCGCTGCCGTGATTGCCGTGCCCTTGTTCCGGCGCCTTGGCCTGGGCTCGGTGCTGGGCTACTTCGCAGCCGGCATCCTGGTCGGCCCTTCGCTACTCGGGCTGTTCGCAGACGCCCAGTCGGTGCTGCATATTTCCGAGCTTGGCGTGGTGATGTTCCTGTTCGTGATCGGGCTCGAACTGCGCCCGGCCAAGCTGTGGGCGATGCGCGGCCAGATCTTCGGCCTCGGCCTGGCGCAGGTCGCCGGCGCCATCGTCGCGCTGGCCCTGACGGCGTACGCGGTCTTCGGCTTGTCGGGCCCCGCGGCTTTCGTTGCCGGGGCAGGTTTCGTGCTGTCCTCGACCGCCGTGATCATGGTGGCGCTGCAAGACCGCGGCGACATCGCCAGCCACGAAGGCCAGAAGTCGGTCGCGATCCTGCTGTTCGAAGACCTGATGATCGTGCCGCTGCTGGCCGTGGTGGCCTTCCTGTCGCCGCTGGCGCAGGGGCAGTCGGGATGGTCCGGCATGCTGCAGGCGCTGGGCGCCTTGCTGGTACTGCTGGCGGTGTCGCGCTGGGGCCTCGACACCTTCTTCGCGCTGCTGGCCAAGGCGCGCGCGCGCGAAGTGCTCACTGCCGGCGCGCTCCTGGTGGTGCTGTGCGCGGCGCTGTTGATGGAACTCGTTGGGCTGTCGATGGCGATGGGCGCGTTCCTGGCCGGCGTGATGCTGTCGGGGTCGAGCTACCGGCACCAGATCGAAAGCGACATCGAGCCGTTTCGCGGCCTCTTGATGGGCTTGTTTTTCCTGGCGGTCGGCATGTCGCTCGACCTGTCCATCGTCGCCGCCGAATGGCCGCTGTTGCTGGCGCTGCTGGCCGCGTTCATGGTGGTCAAGGGCGTCGTCGTGTATGCGGCCGCGCGCGTGTTCGGGGCCTCGGCGCGCGATGCGGCGCAGCGCACCTCGATGTTCTTGCAGGGCGGCGAATTCGCCTTCGTGCTGTACGCAGCGGCGCTGTCGCTGGGCGTGTTCGATGCGCGCGAAAACGCCTTGTTCGCCACCGTGGTGATCCTGTCGATGGCGTGTTCTCCGCTGCTGGTGATGCTGGCCGAGCGCGGCCTGCGGCGCGAAAAGTCGATGGATGGGGTGGTGCCGGCGAAAGACCTGAAGGGCCGCATCCTGGTCATCGGTTTCGGCCGCTTCGGCCAGATGGCGTCGCAGGTCTTGCTCTCCACCGGCATCAAGCTGTCGGTCATCGACAAGGACCCGGACCGCATCCGCGAAGCGCAGCGCTTCGGCTACCAGCTGTTCTTTGGCGACGGCACCCGGATGGACACGCTGCGCCACTCGGGCGCCGGCGAAGCCGAAGCGATCATGGTCTGCGTCGACGACCGCGCCGCCGCGCTGCAGATCGTGGCGCTGGCGCAGCGCGAATTCCCGCAGGCGCGGCTGCTGGTGCGCAGCTTCGACCGCCGCCACGCGATCGAACTGATACAGGCGGGCGTGGACTACCAGATTCGCGAGACGGTCGAATCGGCCTACCTGATGGGCGCCGAGGGCCTGCGCGTGCTGGGCTACGCCGAAGCCGACGTCACCGATGCGGCCAGTGAAATCCGCCGCCGCGACGAGGAGCGGCTTTCGGAGCAGGTCCAGGGCGGCATGCTGGCAGGGCGCGACCGGATCCACCAGCCGGTGGTTCCGGAGCCCTTGCGCAAACCGGCGGTCGCAAAATGATGGACGCGATCCGGTATCGGCCTGCCGCGCCGCACGCCGGGCGAGGTAGACTGGGCATCGACCACACGCCGGCATCGGTCCGACAACCTGAGGAGAAAACACCATGATTGACATGATCATCGAGCAGCGCCGCCGCAAGCTCGGCGGCGGTTTCGAAGTCGGCCGCATACTGCCGTTCGCCAAACGGCACATGGTCGGCCCCTTTATCTTCTTCGACCATATCGGGCCGGTCGACCTGCCGGCCGGGATCGAGCGCAGCGTCGACGTGCGCCCGCATCCGCATATCGGCCTGGCGACGGTGACGTACCTGTTCTCGGGCGAGATCATGCACCGCGACAGCCTGGGTTATGAACAGCCGATCCGGCCGCAGGAAGTGAACTGGATGACGGCGGGCCGCGGCATCACCCACAGCGAACGCTTCGAGCAGGCGCGCGCCCACGGCGACCGCCTGCACGGCATCCAGGCCTGGGTCGCGCTGCCGGACGGGCTGGAGGAAATCGATCCCGCCTTCTCGCACCATGCCGGCGCCGACCTGCCGCTGTGGATCGACGCTGGCGTGGCCGGGCAACTCATCGCCGGCAGCGCCTACGGCCTCACGGCCGGTGCGGCAACCCATTCGCCGCTGTTCTACGCGCATCTCGACATGGCAGCCGGTTCGACTGCCGAGATACCGGGCGACTACACCGAGCGCGCGCTGTACATCGCTACCGGCGCGGTCGAACTCGATGGCATGCGCCACGAGAGCGGGCGCATGCTGGTGCTGGGCGCGAATGCGTCGCGCGTGCGGGCGCTGGAACGCTCGACCGTGATGGTGCTGGGCGGCGAGCCGGTCGGCGAGCGTCATCTGTACTGGAATTTCGTGTCGTCGTCAAAAGACCGGCTGGCGCAGGCGGCGGCCGACTGGAAGGCCGGGCGCATGAAGCTGCCGGACGCCGACGATGCCGAATTCATTCCGTTGCCGGAGGAACCGGCGCCACCTGCGCCGGCGATGTCGTGATGCGCTGGTTGTATTCGCGCAGGACCGTGTAGGCGGCGCCGTCGCCGGTCTTGGATTCGACCAGCGCGTAGCCGCGCACGTCCCACGCGATGGCTTGACCGCTGGCGGGAAGGACGGCGCCGGCGGCGCGGCGCGCCAGCGTCACGTGCGGACGATACGTGCGCGCTTCGGGCTGCAGGCCGAGTGCGAGCAGGGCTTCCTTCAGCCGTGCGTGCAGCGCCAGCAGTTCTGGCGGTTCGGTGAGAGGCTCGAGCACCGCGATCCCGTGTGGCCACAAGACTGCCTTGCCCAGGTCGAGCTGGAACGGTGTGAACGGCACTGTGAAACCGTCGAGCAGTTCAGGCAGGCGCGCGCTCGGCACGCTGCCCAGGAAATGCAAGGTCACGTGCAGCTTGTCGGCATGCACCGGCCCGGCGCCGCGCGGCCACTGCCACGCATCGCGCGCCTCGCGCAACTGGTGACGCACGCCCGGTTCCGGCCAGAAGGCCAGGAACAAACGCGAGGTCTGCGGCTGCGCGTGCATGATGAAGCCTTAGAAGCAGTGCTCCGGCGCCGGGAAGCTGCCGTCCTTGACCGCCGCGACATACGCCATCACGGCGGCGTCGATGCTGGTCTGCCCCTCCATGAAGTTCTTCACGAAGCGCGCCTTGCGGCCCGGGAACACGCCCAGCAGGTCGTGCATCACCAGCACCTGGCCCGAGCAATCGGGACCGGCGCCGATGCCGATGGTCGGCACCGTCAGGAGCTCGGTGACTTCCTTGCCCAGCGCCGCCGGCACCGCCTCGAGCAGCACCACGGCGGCGCCGGCCGCCTGCAGCGCCAGCGCGTCGTTCTTGAGGCGTTCGGCGCCTTCGCCGGTCTTGCCCTGCACCTTGAAGCCGCCCAGCTGGTGCATGAACTGCGGGGTCAGGCCGATGTGGGCGCACACGGGAATGCCGCGTTCGACCAGCAGTCGCACGGTGTCGGCCAGCCAGGCGCCGCCCTCGATCTTGATCATGTGGGCGCCGGCGCGCATCAGCTGCACGGCGCTGTCGTAGGCTTGCTGCGGGTTGCCGTAGGCGCCGAACGGCATGTCGGCCAGCACCAGCGCGTTCTTGTTGCCGCGCGCGACAGCGGCGGTGTGGTACACCATGTCGGCCACCGTTACCGGCAGCGTCGAATCGTAGCCCGAGCAGACCATGCCCAGCGAATCGCCGATCAACAGGATCTCGACGCCGCAGCGGTCCATCAGCGAGGCGAAGCTGGCGTCGTAGCAGGTCAGCATGGCGATCTTGTTGCCGGCTGCGCGCATCGCGAGCAGGGTGGGCGCGGTCACCGCCTTGGGCAGCGCAGGCACGGGCGCGGGGGGCGGGACCGGGGCGGCGCTGGCGCCGTTGGCAGTCATCTCGTTACCCTGCAAATATCCGCTCATAAAAAATCCTTTGGAATACAAAAACGTTCAGAGCGCGTAGTGTAATGCGGCGGCCGCGATCGTGCAGGGCCGCGGGCTGCCGCTCAGGAACGGAAGATGAAGTACACCGCGCCCACCAGGCACAGGCCGGCCCAGAGGTAATCGAGCTTGAACGGCTCGTTCATGTAGAACATCGCGAACGGCACGAACACGGTCAAGGTGATCGCCTCTTGCATGATCTTCAGTTGCGCCAGCGAGAACTGGGTGTGGCCGATGCGGTTGGCCGGCACCTGCAGCAGGTATTCGAACAGCGCGATGCCCCAGCTGATCAGGGCCGCGATGTACCAGGCGCGGTTCTGCAAGCCCTTCAGGTGGCCGTACCAGGCGAAGGTCATGAAGATGTTCGACAGCACCAGCAGACCCGCGGTCTGGGCCCACACGGGAAGATTCATGATCATGCGATTTTGGTGACGGTTTGGTCGGCCACCTGCGACGCCAGCAGGCCGGCCGCGCCATGGCTGGGGATGACGATGTCGGGCGCGATCTCGAGTAGCGGCAGCAGCACGAATGCGCGCGCGTGCATGCGCGGATGCGGCACGGTCAGATCCGGCGTATCGATGACGGCGTCGCCGTACAGCAGCAGGTCGAGGTCGAGCGTGCGCGGCGCGTTGTAGTACGGCCGTTCGCGTCCGTGCGCCTGCTCGATGTCCTGCAGCGCGGCGAGCAAATCGTGCGCGGGCAGGCTGGTGTCCAGGCACACCACGGCGTTGATGTAATCGTCACCGCTGGAGTCGATCGGCGCCGTGCGATACAGGCCGGACGTGTGCAGCATGTTGCCGCCCTCGAGCTGCGCCAGGCGCGCGATCGCATCGAGCACATTGGCCTGTGCGTCGCCCAGGTTGGCGCCGATGCCGACGTAGGCGATCATTCGTCGTGTTGCGAATTTGGCTGTGAAGCGGCGGCCGGCGCACCATTGCCGCCACCTTCGCCAACTTCGCCACCTTCACCGGCGTTCTTGCGCGGACCACGGCGCGGACGACGCTTCTTGGCCGGGCCGGCGCCGCCAGCGGCCGCGCCTTCACGCTCGCGCGTGTTGGCGTTGGCCACCAGGCGTTCGCGTTCGCCGCCTTCGGCTGCGTAGAACTCGGTCCACCATTCGCCCACCTCGACCGGCAGTTCGCCCGAAGCGCAGCGCAGCAGCAGGAAGTCGTAGCCGGCGCGGAAGCGCGGGTGCTCGAGCAGCTTGTACGGCGCGCGGCCGGCGCGGCGCTCGAAGCGCGGCTGCATGGCCCAGATGTCGCGCATGTCGGTGGCGATGCGGCGTTGCAGCGCCAGGTTTTCGGTCTGCGTTTCCAGCACCGCATCGGCCGCCAGGTGCAGCGCCGGGATCGGGGCTTCGCCGGCGGCGCGGTAGGCGGTCCACTTTTCCAGCACCTGGTGCCACAGGAGCGAGGCGAACAGGAAGCCGGGCGAGACACCCTTGCCGGCCTTGACGCGGTTGTCGGTCGACTCCAGCGCCAGGGTCACGAACTTCATGCCGATCGGCTGCTCCAGCACCACGTCCAGCAGCGGCAGCAAACCGTGATGCAGGCCGGCCGAACGCAGCTCTTTGAGGCACGCCAGCGCGTGGCCCGAGAGCAGGAGTTTCAACATCTCGTCGAACACGCGCGCCGCCGGCACGTTGTCGATCAGCGGCGCCATGACGGGGATCGGCGCGCGCGTGGTCGGCTCGATCGTGAAGCCCAGTTTTGCGGCGAAGCGCACCACGCGCAGCATGCGCACCGGGTCTTCGCGGTAGCGCGCTTCGGGCATGCCGATAATGCGCAAGGTCTTGGCGCGGATGTCTTCCATGCCGCCGTGGTAATCGAGCACCGACTGCGTGGCCGGGTCGTAGTACATGGCGTTGATGGTGAAGTCGCGGCGCTCGGCGTCTTCGTGCTGGGGGCCGAAGCTGTTATCGCGCAGCACCCGGCCATGCTCGTCCTTGGGCGAGTTGTTGTCGCTGGCGTTGCCGCGGAAGGTGGTCACCTCCAGCAGGTCCTGGCCGAACATCACGTGCACGATCTGGAAGCGGCGCCCGATGATGAAGGCGCGCCGGAACAGTTTTTTCACCTGCTCGGGCGTGGCGTCGGTGGCGATGTCGAAGTCTTTTGGCTTCACGCCCAGCAGCAGGTCGCGCACGGCGCCGCCGACAACGAAGGCCTTGTAGCCGGATTCCTGCAGCGTCTGCGTGACGCGGATCGCGTTCGACGACACGTTCTTCGGGTCGATGCCGTGTTCCTCGGGGCCGAGGATGACGGGTTCGCTGGCGTCGCGCTGGTCTTTCACACCCAGGATCTTGCGGATGAATTTTTTAATCATTGAATAAACGGATGGTTGGCCAGCCCTGCTGCGCCGCATGGCTTGCAAGCGCTTTGCTTGGATTGGTGGCGACCGGGTGGGACACGATCGAAAGCAGCGGAATGTCGTTGTGCGAATCGCTGTAGAAATGGCTGCGGCCGAAACTCTCGAACGGCTGTCCGAGGCGCTCGAGCCAGGCGTGCATGTGAACGATCTTGCCCGGGCCCGAGGTCGGGGTGCCGGCCAGGCGTCCGGTCAGGTTGCCGCCGGCGTCGAATTCGGGCATCGCCGCGATATGGTGCCCGACGCCGAAGGCAGCCGCGATCGGCGCCGTGATGTAGTGGTTGGTGGCGGTGATGATGGCCACCAGGTCGCCCGCGTCCTGGTGCTCGCGCACCAGCTGTAAGGCCTGCGGTTGAATGGCGGGCTCGATCACTTCGCGCATGTACCGGGCGTGGAGGGCTTCGAGCTCGAGGCGCGGAAAACTCGCCAGGGTGCCGAGCGCGAACTCGAGATACTCGACCGGGTCCAGCACGCCGGCGTTGTACTGGGCGAAGAAGGCGTCGTTGCGGGCGCGGTAGGCGTCCCCGTCGACTGCGCCCACGCGCGCCAGGAATTCGCCCCATTCATGGTCCGAATCGATCGGCAGCAGCGTGTGGTCGAGGTCAAACAGGGCAAGGTTTTTCATTCTTTATGTTCGAGCGGCAGGTTCTCTTGGAGCAGCAGGTCGCGCAGCAAAGGCAGCGTGACCGGACGCTGGGTCTCGAGCGAATACTGGTCCAGCGCGTCCAGCATCGTCGACAGGGAACGCATGTCGCGTTTGAAATGAGACAACAAATAGGGTAACACGCTGGCCGACAGCGTCAAACCGCGCGCCTCGGCGGCGTGCGTCAGGGCGGCGATCTTTTCGTCGTCCGACAGGCCCTTGATCTGGTACACCAGGCCCCACCCCATGCGCGTGCGCAGGTCTTCGCGCACACCCAGCACGGCCGGCGGCACCGGCCCGGTGCAGACCATGTAGGCGCCGTGTTCGCGGATCTGGTTGAACAGGGCGAAGGCGTCGATCTGGCGCTGGCGGCTCAGCTGGTGGCAATCGTCGAGCAGGTACAGCGTGACGGCGGGCGCATGCACGAAATCGGATTTTGGCGCATTGGCGGCGATGTAGCGCGAGCCCGGACTGGCGGCCAATGCCTGCAGCAGGTGGGTCTTGCCGGCGCCGGTATCGCCCCACAGATAGGCGAAATGCTCGCGCGATGCACGTTCGGCGAACTGGTGCATCAAGTGCGCCAGTTCGGCATTCTCGCCCACCTGGAAGGTGTCGAGGCTCTGCGCCGGCTCGGCGCCTAAATCGAGCACCAGCTGTTTCATGGCGACACTCGGATCATGCCGTGCGGGCGGAAAAATGGCATGCGCTTATGTGTTACTCGGTTGTTATATTCGTTAAACGGGTTAATTGGGGAACCGTTTTGCTAAAATAGTGGATTGACCAGTTTTGCCGGTCGCCTCCTATTTTACCGCCTCCGCTGCCAAATACCATGAACCAACCATCTAATGTTTCTCTCTCCTACCGCGACGCGGGTGTCGATATCGATGCCGGCGACGCCCTGGTCGAAGCGATCAAGCCCCTGGCCAAGCGCACCATGCGCGAAGGCGTGCTGGGCGGCATCGGCGGCTTCGGCGGTCTGTTCGAGATCAGCAAGAAGTTCAAGGAACCGGTCCTGGTATCGGGCACCGACGGCGTCGGCACCAAGCTGAAACTGGCTTTCGAGCTGAACCGCCATGACACGGTCGGCATCGACCTGGTGGCGATGAGCGTCAACGACATCCTGGTGCAGGGCGCCGAGCCGCTGTTCTTCCTCGATTACTTTGCTTGCGGCAAGCTGGACGTGGCCACCGCCACCGCCGTGGTCTCGGGCATCGCCAAGGGCTGCGAAGAGTCGGGCTGCGCGCTGCTGGGCGGCGAAACCGCCGAGATGCCGGGCATGTACCCGGACGGCGAATACGACCTGGCCGGCTTCGCCGTCGGCGCGGTCGAAAAGTCGCAGATCATCGACGGCAGCAAGATCACCCCGGGCGACGTGGTGCTGGGCCTGGCCTCGTCGGGCATCCACTCGAACGGTTATTCGCTGGTGCGCAAGATCATCAGCGTCGCCAAGCCGGATCTCGAGGCCGACTTCCACGGGCGCAAACTGGCCGACGTGCTGATGGCGCCGACCCGCCTGTACGTCAAACCACTGCTGGCGCTGATGCAATCGATGGAAGTCAAAGGCATGGTGCACATCACCGGCGGCGGTCTGGTCGAGAACATCCCGCGCGTGCTGGCCGACAATCTCACCGCCGTGCTGGACGCGTCGTCGTGGACCATGCCGCCGCTGTTCCAGTGGCTGCAGCAGCATGGCGGCGTGGCGGATGCCGAGATGCACCGCGTGTTCAACTGCGGTATCGGCATGACCGTGATCGTGTCGAAAGAGAATGCAGATGCGGCCATGGCCCAGCTGCAGGCGGCGGGCGAGACCGTGTATCGCATCGGTGAGATTCGTGCGCGCGCTGAAGGGCAGGCGCAGACGATCGTCGAATAATCCGGCGGCAGTCGAATGAACAACGGGCGCCTGCGGGCGCCCGTTTTTTATGTAGGACGGACGGGTCTCCCGTCCACGCGTCCAGCCAGACCAAGCGCTGCCGCTAAGCGACTGCAACCAGACCCAGCGCTGCCACTACGCAACCGGGCGGTGAACGCGCGGACGGCATAGCCGTCCACCCTACGTCAAAGCACGCTCCCTGCGCCGGAAAATGAATCCGGTGCGCTTCAGCGCACCGCATCCTTGCCGATGTGCTTATCCAAAAACTTCTCCACCCGCCCCCAGAAATCGACCCGGTTCTGCGGCAGCGACCAGCCGTGTCCCTCGTCCTGGTAGGCCACCCACTCGACCTGCTTGTTGGTGCGGTTCACCGCGTCGCGGAACCTGGTGCCGTGGTACATCGGCACGCGGCGGTCGACGTTGCCGTAGGCCAGCAGCAGCGGTTGCTTGATGCGCGCCGCCTGCTCGATCGGCGAGGTCGCCTTCAGCTGCACAGCATCCTTGACCTGGTCGCCGATCAGGGTCGGCATGCCGTATTTCTTCCATTCGGCGCCAAGGTCGGATTCGAAGCTCCAGTGGCCGTCGTAGAGCAGGTTGATGTCGGTGACGCCGACCCAGTTGACGCCGCAGCGGAACAAATCCGCGTCGCGCACCAGGCCCATCAGGGTGGCATAGCCGCCGTAGCTGGCGCCGGCGATGCAGATGCGTTTCGGGTCGGCCACGCCCTGGGCGATGGCCCAGCGCGCGCCGTCGGCGATGTCGTCCTGCATCGCCAGGCCCCATTGCTTCCAGCCGGCCTGGAAGTGGGCCTGGCCGAAGCCGGTGCTGCCGCGGAACGACGGCTCCAGCACCGCGTAGCCGCGCGAGGCCAAAAATTGCGAATCCGGATGCCAGCCCCAGCTGTTGCCGCGCACATACGGCCCGCCGTGCACCAGCACCACCAGCGGCAGGTTCTTGCCGCCGCCGGCAGGCAGCGTCAGCAGGCCGGGAATCTCGCGCCCGTCGCGCGCCTTGTACTTGACCGGTTCCTGCAATCCCATGCGCTTGGGATCGATGCCGGGATAGGTGTCGCCCACCTTGTTGAGTTGGCCGGTCTCGCTGTTGTACAGGATCCAGGCCAGCGGCTGGCGGTCGGAATAGGCGCGCACCAGCACCCATGGCGTACCGTCCCGGGCCGGCAGCGACAGCAGGTTGATGGTGCCGGGCAGCAGGGCGTCGACTTTCTTTTGCAGCGCCGCCATGCCGGGATCGAACCAGACGCTGGCCTGCGCATCGGTGAGCAGCGTGACGCCCAGCAGCTTGCCGCCGCGTGCGGTCAACCTGCCGTTGAAGTCGTAGCCTTCGGTGACCACCACCGGTTCCGGGTCGATTTTGCCGGCCGCGACATCGAAGCGGTACAGCGACTTGGTGTCCTTGCCGCGCTGGGCGGTGATGTAAAGGGCGCCGTCGCCGCCGAAGCCGATCGGGGTAAAGGCGTCGACGCCGCCGGTGTAGGCATTGAAGCTGGCGATGGCGCGCCATTTGCCGGTGGCCGGATCGCGGTAGTGGATGGTGGCGATGTCTTCCTGGCTCGTCATCGCCAGGCGCGGCTGGCCGTTCGAATCGAGCATCCAGGCGTTGGTGGGACCGGGACGCTGCACGGTGCGGGTTTCGGCGGTGCGCGTGTTCAGGTGCAGCAGGTCGATCGAGCGCAGGGTGCCGTTGTCGTCGTAGTTCGCGCTGCGCACGTAGGCCCAGTCGGAATCCTGGGCACCGCGCTGGCTCAGCATGAAGGTGTGCCAGGGCAGCATGCGCGTCTTGAGGCGGCCGCCGACTTCCACCACCCCGCGCTCGCTGTGGCGCGCCGCCAGCTGGCGCAGGTTGGCGCCGTCGCGGTCGACCCCGTACAGGCCGCTGGCCGAATAACGCCCCCCGGGGCCGATCTGCTTGTCGGTGACGTTGAACAGCAGCCGCTCGTCGTTGACCCATTCGAAATCGAGCACGTCGGCGTTGCTGTAGCCCGCCACCACCTTGATGGCATTCGTTTGCAGGTCGATCACGGCCAGCATGTCGCGCCGGCCGGTTGCGCCCGACAACGCCGCCAGATAGCGTCCGCTCGGTGACAGGGCGGCGTCGTCGAGCTGCGGGTTGCTGAAGAAGTGTTCGATCGGTGGGCGGGCGGCGGCGTTGCCTTGCGCAATCGCGGCCGGTGCAAACATGCAAGAAATGCAGGCGGTGAGCAGGGCGCACAACCACAGGCGGCGCGGCATCAGGGACGGGCGGTTCATAACACTTCCTCGGGTTCGAATCGGATGAGCATAGCAGCGGCAATGCCGCCAGAGGCTCTCCAAAACTCACCGGCTACAAGCGTTCAGAGGTTCATTCAGGCGCGCGGATGTAGTCGACCATGGCGTCGCTGGTGCGCGGCGGCGGCGCCGTCAGCAGGCTGACCACGATCACGGTCAGCATCCCGGCCGGCACCCCGAACACCCCGGCCGCCATCGGCAGGATGCCGAACCAGGTGTCAAGCGCGCTGCCGCCCAGGCCCGGACTGGCACGCAGCATGTAGAACAGGCACACGGCAAACCCGGCGACCATGCCGGCCAGCGCGCCCTGGTGATTCGCCCGCTTCCAGAACACGCCCAGCACCAGCGCCGGGAACAGCGTCGACCCCGCGAGCGAGAACGCCGCCGCCACCAGCGACAGGATGTCGGCCGGCTTTTGCGAAGCGGCATAGGCGGCAATGAAGGCCACCGCCAGCAGCAGCAGCTTCGAGATCGTCACCCGCTTCTGGGTCGACGCATTGGGCTGCACGATCTTGTAATACACATCGTGCGACAGCGCGTTGGAGATCGCCAGCAGCAGGCCGTCGGCGGTGGACAGCGCCGCCGCCAGCCCGCCGGCCGCGACCAGCCCCGAGATCACGTATGGCAGGCCGCCGATTTCGGGCGTGGCCAGCACCAGTACGTCGGCGTCGATCGCAAATTCCGCCAGCTGGACGATGCCGTCGCCGTTGATGTCGGCCACGCTCACCAAAGGATTGGCCTTGTCGACATTGGCCCAGTACGAAATCCAGGTAGGGAGCGAGGTGAAGTCGCTGCCGATCAGCGAGGTGTACAGGTCGTACTTGACCAGCACCGCCAGCGCGGGAATCGTCAGGTACACCAGCAGGATGAAGAACAGGGTCCAGAACACCGACACCCGCGTCTCGTGCACCGAGGGCGTTGTGTAGGCGCGCATCAGGATGTGGGGCAGCGCGGCGGTGCCGAACATCAGGCAGAACACCACCGCCAAAAAGTTATTGCGGCGCGCATCCGATGCTTCCTTCGTCGGGCCGGGGAAGGGCGTGGCATGCGGTTCGGGCGGTTTGGCCCGCTCCAGGTTGGCGTCGCGCCGCTCGATCCACAGCGCACGCGCTTCATCGACCGAATTCGGATACGTCGCCAATGCCCGTTCGGCCTGGCGCACCTCGGTGAGCGAACCATTGCGCGCACGCGCCGCCGCCAGCTGGCGCTGGGCCTCGACCTTGCCGGCTTCCCACGATTCGGGCAGACCGTCGGCACGGGCCGCATATTCGGCTGCGCGTCGATGGAACTCGGCGCGCACCTGTTCTTCGCGCGGGTCGCGCGCCAGGTCGGCTTCGAGCGCGGTCAGCTTGGGCAGCAGCGAGCCATAGGCGACTTGCGGGATGGGATTGTCGGCGTGCTTGACCGACAGCCACATGGTCGGAATCAGGAACGCCACCAGCAGGATGATGTACTGCGCCACCTGGGTCCAGGTGATCGCGCGCATCCCGCCCAGGAACGAACAGACCAGAATGCTGGCCAGACCGAGGAAGATCCCGACCGAGAAATCGACGCCGGTGAAGCGCGAGGCGATCAGGCCGACCGCGTAGATCTGCGCCACCACGTAGGTGAACGAGACCAGGATGGTGGCGCCCACCGCCAGCGCGCGTACCGGGGCGCCGCGGCCACCTGCGCCGCCGCCGTAGCGCGCTGCCAGAAAGTCGGGGATCGTGTACTGCGCGAATTTGCGCAGGTAGGGCGCGATCAGGAGCGCCACCAGCACGAAGCCGCCGGTCCAGCCCATGATGAAGGCCAGGCCGTCGAAGCCCTGCAGGTACAGCCCGCCGGCCAGGCTGATGAAGCTGGCCGCCGAGATCCAGTCGGCGGCGGTGGCCATGCCGTTGAACAGGGCCGGCACGCGGCGTCCGGCGACATAGTATTCGGTGACGTTCGAGGTGCGGCAGATGACGCCGATGGTGGCGTACAGCGCGATGGTGGCGAACATGAACAGGTAGCCGATCCACAGGCGCGGCATGCCTTCCTGTTCCAGGACCGCCAGCGCCACCAGGAACAGCGCGAAGCAGCCGGTGTACCACAGGTAGTAGCGCGAGAGTTTACCGAAGTAGCGCGGTTGCTGGCTCACGCGCGTCCCTCGGCGGCGGATCCATATTCGCGGTCGAGCCGGCGCATGCGCCAGGCGTAGACGGCGATACTGGCCAGCGACATCAGCGCCGCCCCTTGCGCCGCCATGTAGAACGACAGCGGCCAGCCGAACAGTTCGAAGCGCGCCAGCTCGCGCGCGAAGAACACGGTGCCGAAGCCGGTGGCCAGCCACAGCACCAGCAGGTACAAGGTCATGCGCCGCGCGCGTTGCCAGTGTGCGGCGCGCGCGGCCAGCAGGCGCTGGCGCGCGTCGCCACTCATGGAAGAAGGTTCAGTTGGCGTCATCGGAATCACGAACGGGAGGCGGGAAGGTCAGGCGCAGCAAGGTGCCGGGAAAGCGCCGCGACGGGCTGCGCGGGTTGTTGAAGATGTCGATCTGCGCGTTGTGCTGGTGCGCGATCTCGCGCACGATCGCCAGCCCGAGGCCACTGCCTTGCGTATTGCTGCCCAGGATGCGGTAGAAGCGCTCGAATACGCGCTCGCGCTCGAGTGGGGCGATGCCGGGGCCGGTGTCCTCGACTTCGAGCAGGGCGTGCTCGCCGTCGCGCCGCACCCGCACCGTGACGCTGCCTTCGGCCGGGGTATAGCGCAGCGCATTGTCGATCAGGTTCGACAGCATCTCGCGCAGCATCAGCGGCTGGCCGGCGATCAGGATCGGCGCTTCGATCGGCTCGGGCGGCTCGAAGCCGAGGTCGATGCGGCTGGCGAACGAGGCCTGCACCCAATCCTGCACGGTTTCGCGCGCCAGCCGCGGCAAATCGATGGCGTCGAAGGCGAGGCCGGCCTGCGGCTGGTTCTCGGCGCGCGCCAGCGCCAGCAGCTGGTTGACCAGGCGCGTGGCCGACTCGGAACTGGTGGCCAGCTGCTCGAGCGAGCGGTGGATCTCCGCCGGGTCGACCTGGCGCAGCGCCAGCTCGGACTGCATGCGCATGCCGGCCAGCGGCGTCTTCATCTGGTGCGCGGCGTCGGCGATGAAGCGCTTCTGCATCTCGACCGTCTCGCGCAGGCGCTCGAGCATGTCGTTGAACGAACCCACCAGCGGCGAAATTTCTTCCGGCACCTGGCGCGGGTCGATCGGCGACAGGTCGTCTTGCGGGCGTGCGCGGATGCGGCCCTGCAGCTCGGCCAGCGGCGACAGGCCGCGCGAGAGCGCAAACCAGACCAGGCCCAGGATCACCGGCAGGATGATGAACTGGGGCAGGATCACGCCCTTGATGATTTCATTGGCCAGGTGGGCGCGCTTGTCGAGCGTTTCGGCCACCTGCACCAATGCCAGCGGCTGCGCTTCGGGTGGATTCACGGTGCGCTCGTGCAGCGGATCGAGGTTGACCCAGGTGTAGGCGACGCGGATCGGCACGCCGTGGATGCTGTCGTTGCGAAACGCCACCGCGCCGCCGCGCGCATGTTCGTCGTCGGCGTTCAGTTTGGGCCGCGGCAGGTCGCGGTCGCCGTCCAGGATGGCGCCGTCGGGCCCTTGCAGCAGAAAGTAGACGCTGTCGACGTCGTCGGCGCGCAGGATGTCGCGCGCGGCCGGCGCCAGCGCGCCGACAGTGCGCCCGTCCACGCTGCGAATCTGCTGGCCCAGCACCGTGACCCGGTCTTCGAGCGCATCGTCGAATGGCTGGTTGGCGATCGACTTGGCCACCAGATAGGTGATCGCAATGCTTACCGGCCACAGCAGCAGCAGAGGCGCCAGCATCCAGTCGAGGATTTCGCCGAACAGCGAGTGGCGGATGTTTTCGTCCGGCTCGGAGACGGGCGGGACGTACAGCGGCGCGTTGCTGTCAGGCGCGGCGTCGCGGCCGTTCACTTGCCGGCGACAGCAGCGGCTGGAGCGGCGGGCCGGGCGGCGTCAGGAAACTTTTCGAGGCAGTAGCCCAGGCCGCGCACGGTGGCGATGCGCACGCCGCCGACTTCGATCTTCTTGCGCAGGCGGTGCACATACACTTCGATCGCGTTATTCGACACTTCTTCGCCCCATTCGCACAGGTGGTCGACCAGCTGCTCTTTGGAGACCAGCCGTCCACTGCGCGCCAGCAGCACTTCGAGCAGGTTCAATTCACGCGCCGACAGGTCGAGCATCTGTTCGTTGATATAGGCGCTGCGGCCGACCTGGTCATACACCAGCGGGCCATGGCGCACCACGGTCGGGCCACCGCCGGCGCCGCGCCGGGTGAGGGCGCGCACCCGCGCTTCGAGTTCGGACAGGGCGAACGGCTTGGCCATATAGTCGTCGGCGCCCAGGTCGAGGCCTTCGACGCGCTGCTCGACCGAGTCGGCGGCGGTGAGGATCAAGACCGGCAGCAGCGAGGCGCGGGCGCGCAGGCGGCGCAGCACTTCGAGGCCGGACATTTTCGGCAGGCCGAGGTCTAAAATCAGGAGGTCGAACTCCTGGGTCGAGAGCGCGGTATCGGCGTCCTGGCCGTTCTTGACGCAGTCGATGGCATAGCCGGACTGGCGCAGCGAGCGCGTCAGCCCGTCGGCAAGTACGCTATCATCTTCGGCAAGCAGGATTCGCATTCGGACACCTCTCAGTAACGTTGGACAAGTTCAGGTTCTTATTGTGTTTGATTTAGCGCAACAATGCGAGCTTTCACAAAGATGGGTAAATACACCACGTATTTGTGCTTGCCAAAACCACTGGATTTTTATACAGTAGTGCCCTTGAAGTGCGCACCCGCGCCCATACCTTCACTGCTCCACGATTGAAAGTACACCATGGACGATAAAAAATCCGCATTGAACGCCTCCGAAAAAGGCAAAGCGCTGGCAGCCGCCCTGGCGCAAATCGAAAAGCAGTTTGGCAAGGGTTCGGTCATGCGCATGGATGCCAATGCGCCGGTCGAAGAAGTCCAGACTGTTTCCACCGGCTCGCTGGGCCTGGACATCGCGCTCGGCGTCGGTGGCCTGCCGCGCGGCCGCATCGTCGAAATCTACGGTCCTGAATCGTCGGGTAAAACCACCCTGACGCTGCAGACCATCGCCCAGATGCAAAAGCTGGGTGGCACTTGCGCCTTCATCGACGCCGAGCACGCGCTCGACGTTACTTATGCGCAAAAGCTGGGCATCAACCTGAGCGACCTGCTGATCTCGCAGCCTGATACCGGCGAGCAAGCGCTTGAAATCACCGACGCCTTGGTGCGTTCGGGTTCGGTCGACCTGGTGGTCATCGACTCGGTGGCGGCACTGACCCCGCGCGCCGAGATCGAAGGCGACATGGGCGATTCGCTGCCGGGCCTGCAAGCGCGCCTGATGTCGCAAGCGCTGCGCAAGCTCACCGGTTCGATCAACCGCACCAACACCCTGGTGATCTTTATTAACCAGATCCGCATGAAGATCGGCGTCATGTTCGGCAGCCCTGAAACCACCACCGGTGGTAACGCGCTGAAGTTCTACGCCTCGGTGCGCCTGGACATCCGCCGTACCGGTTCGATCAAGTCGGGCGACGAAGTCATCGGTAACGAAACCAAGGTCAAGGTCGTCAAGAACAAGATCGCGCCGCCGTTCAAGGAAGCCCACTTCGACATCCTGTATGGCGAAGGCACTTCCCGCGAAGGCGAGATCATCGACCTCGGCGTGGACAACAAGATCGTCGAGAAGTCGGGTTCCTGGTACAGCTACGGCGGCGAGCGTATCGGTCAAGGCAAGGACAATGCCCGTCAGTTCCTGAAAGATCGCCCAGCCCTGGCGCGTGAAATCGAGAACAAGGTGCGCGCCACCCTGGGCGTGCGCGAATTGCCACCGGTCGTTGCTACCGGCGGTGACGACAAGCCGAAGCTGCAAGCGGTCGGCGAGTAATACTTGACGCGGGGGCGGTGGCGGTACATTGCCACCCACCCCGCGCCAACTGATTCATCACATTTCCTATGCGCCAACCTGCCCTGAGCCTGAAAGGCCGCGCCCTGCGCTATCTGTCGCAGCGCGAGCACAGCCGGTTCGAGCTGCGGCGCAAGCTGTCCAAGTATGCCGAAGAAGGCGACGATGTCGACGAGTTGCTGGATTTCCTCGAAAAGAACAATTGGCTGTCGCAAGAGCGCTTTGCTGAATCGCTGGTCAACCGCAAGGCGGCGCGCTACGGCAACAGCCGCGTGGTGGCCGAATTGAAAAGCCATGGCGTGACCGGCGATGCACTGGTCGACATCAAGGCCAACCTGACCGACAGCGAAACCGAGCGGGCCGTCGAGGTCTGGCGCCGCAAGTTCGGCACCGTCGCACCCGACGCGGCGGCGCGCGCCAAGCAGATGCGCTTCTTGCTGCAGCGCGGCTTTTCCCAGCGCGCGGCGAAGGTGGCGATGCAAGGGTTTGCGGACGAAGAGTTCGAATAATTGACGTGAGTTGGTGAGAGGGCGCAGTGTTTTATCGCTGGCTGCAATACGGCAGGACGGCTAGCCGCGAGACCGCGAACGCGAGACGCAAGCCCCCTGGCTGCGAGACCGCTAGCTGCGAGACCGTCATCCCCGCGCAGGCGGGGGCCCAAGTTTGCCCGCACTGCCGCATAATCTGCAGCACCCGCTCGAGCAGCTGTCCAGACGCCAGCGTGGAGCGTCATCCCCGATATGTCTCGGCATATTCTTCAACGGGCGATGGCGCTGCACGCTGGCGTTTTGCATCCTTCTTCGTCAAAGATCAGGTATGCGATTCATGAATGGCTGACTCTGTCGTCATGAATAACCTAAGGTGGACGGGTTCCCCACCCATGCGTCCATCCGTAGCATGCCCTGCCATAACGCTGGTGCTGGCCGAACGCGTGGACGGCAGAGCCGTCCACCCTGCCTACCGATGCACTTCTAGCAGTCTTCCCTCTAAATGCCCCCGCCAACGGCACAACAGCCGGTCCGCTGTGCTAAACTTTCATGGTTTAAGCAGCGCCGCATGAGCGGTTGTTGTCGCAGAAGCTGCGGCAACGTGCATGAAGCACACCGGCTGCACCACTAACCGCCGTTCCGACGGCACTGGTATTTATGCCTTTGTCTCCACCCGTATCGCGTACGCTGCGGCATACGCGCGCCATCACCGTCGAGGCGTTCGCGCGCGACGATGGCTTGTGGGATCTCGATGCCAATATCCGCGACGTCAAGACGCGTGACATCGTGCTCGCTTCCGGCGAGCGGCCTGCAGGCGCTGCCGTGCACGACCTGAAGCTGCGCGTCACGATCGACCGCGACCTGAACATCGTCGATGCCGAAGCCGCATCCGATGCCGTCCCGTATCCGGGCTTCTGCGATACGATCGCTCCCGCCTACAAGAAACTGATCGGGCTTTCGCTCGTCAACCATTTCCGGCTGCACCTGAAAGACCGCCTCACCGGCGTGCTTGGCTGCACCCATCTGACCGAATTGGCCCAGGTGCTGCCTACTGCAGCGCTGCAAGCCTTCGCCGATGACAATGTCGATGCCCCTGGCGGCGTCGGCGCGCTGTCGTCGGACCGGCCATTCGAGCTCGACCGTTGCCATGCCCTGCGCAGCGACGGCCCCGCCGTGGCCAAATACTATCCTCGCTGGTCACTGAAAACCGTGTCGGGTTAGCATTCGTCGTTTTGTTTTTTTGTAGTTCAACCGTATTTCTAATTCATTAGTAATAGAAGAAGGGAAGCCAGCATGAAGATCCATGAGTATCAGGGCAAAGAAATCCTCCGAAAGTTCGGAGTGACGGTTCCGCGCGGCATTCCGTGCATGTCGGTCGACGACGCCGTCAAGGCCGCTGAACAACTGGGCGGTCCGGTCTGGGTGGTCAAGGCCCAGATCCACGCTGGCGGCCGCGGCAAGGGCGGTGGCGTCAAAGTCGCCAAATCGCTCGAGCAAGTCAAAGAATATGCCGACCAGATCATGGGCATGCAGCTGATCACGCATCAGACCAGCCCTGAAGGTCAAAAAGTGCGTCGCCTGATGGTCGAAGAAGGCGCCGACATCAAACAAGAACTGTACGTGTCGCTGGTCACCGACCGCGTCACCCAGCGCGTCGTGCTGATGGCCTCGTCGGAAGGCGGCATGGACATCGAAGAAGTCGCGCACAGCAATCCGGAAAAAATCCACACCATCGCGATCGACCCGGCCGTCGGCCTGACCGATGCCGATGCCGACAGCATCGCCGCCAAGATCGGCGTGCCGGAAGGCTCGATCGCCGATGCGCGCGCCAACCTGCAAGGCCTGTACAAAGCCTACTGGGAAACCGATGCATCGCTGGCCGAAATCAACCCGCTGATCGTCACCGGTTCGGGCAAGATCATCGCCCTCGACGCCAAGTTCAACTTCGACGCCAACGCCCTGTATCGCCGTCCTGAAATCGTCGCTTACCGCGATCTGGACGAAGAAGATGCAGCCGAAGTCGAAGCATCGAAATTCGACCTGGCCTACATCTCGCTCGACGGCAACATCGGCTGCCTGGTGAACGGCGCCGGCCTGGCCATGGCGACCATGGACACCATCAAGCTGTTCGGCGGCGAGCCGGCCAACTTCCTCGACGTCGGCGGTGGCGCCACGGCAGAGAAAGTGACCGAAGCGTTCAAGATCATGCTGAAGAACCCTGAACTGAAGGCCATCCTGGTCAACATCTTCGGCGGCATCATGCGTTGCGACGTGATCGCCGAAGGCGTCATCACCGCATCGAAAGCGGTTTCGCTGAAAGTGCCGCTGGTCGTGCGCATGAAGGGCACCAACGAAGATCTGGGCAAGAAGATGCTGGCTGAGTCGGGCCTGCCGATCATCGCCGCAGACACGATGGAAGACGCAGCCAAGCAAGTGGTTGCCGCTGCCGCCGGTCAAGCCTAATTCGGCCTAATTCGCTAAGGAAATAAAATGTCGATTCTGATTAACAAAGATACCAAAGTAGTCACCCAGGGCATTACCGGCAAGACCGGTCAGTTCCACACCCGCATGTGCCGCGATTACGCGAACGGCAAGGCAGCATTCGTCGCCGGCGTGAACCCGAAGAAAGCCGGCGAAGATTTCGAAGGCATCCCGATTTTCGCCAACGTCACCGAAGCGAAAAAAGAAACCGGCGCCAACGTGTCGGTGATCTACGTCCCACCAGCAGGCGCAGCCGCTGCGATCTGGGAAGCCGTTGAAGCCGAGCTGGACCTGGCGATTTGCATCACCGAAGGCATTCCAGTGCGCGACATGATGGAACTCAAGGACCGCATGGCCAAAGCAGGTTCGAAGACCCTGCTGCTGGGCCCTAACTGCCCAGGCCTGATCACCCCTGACGAAATCAAGATCGGCATCATGCCGGGTCACATCCACAAGAAGGGCCGTATCGGCGTCGTGTCGCGTTCGGGCACCCTGACCTATGAAGCAGTCGGTCAGCTGACCGCACTGGGCCTGGGCCAGTCGTCGGCAGTCGGCATCGGCGGCGACCCGATCAACGGTCTGAAGCACATCGACGTGATGAAGATGTTCAACGACGATCCTGATACCGACGCGGTCATCATGATCGGCGAAATTGGTGGTCCGGACGAAGCCAACGCCGCTTACTGGATCAAGGACAACATGAAGAAGCCAGTGGTCGGCTTCATCGCCGGCGTCACCGCGCCTCCAGGCAAGCGCATGGGCCACGCCGGTGCACTGATCTCGGGCGGCGCCGACACCGCGCAAGCCAAGCTGGAAATCATGGAAGCCTGCGGCATCACCGTCACCAAGAACCCGTCGGAAATGGCGCGTCTGCTGAAGGCAATGCTGTAATTCAGCGCTTCTGCTGATCGTCACCAAGAACGGGGAGCTTCGGCTCCCCGTTTTTTTTCGCCCGTCGTGCGCACTTGTGGTGGCACAGGGTTCGTCGGATCACCATCCCTACAATCAGCCACGTCCGGACTGGTACGCCTGCGCTTCGGCCTTCGCTGCAGCGTACGGCTCACGATGAATCTTGCCCACTGGAGAGCTGACATGACCCTGAAACAACTGCACCATCATCACACTTATGCACGCGGCTTCACCCTGATCGAACTGATGATCGTCGTCGCCATCATCGGCATCCTGGCGACAGTGGCGATCCCCGCCTATACCGAATACACCTCGAAGGCCAAGGCCGCCAACGCGCTGTCGGCGCTGAGTCCGTACAAAACAGCGGTCGCGCTGTGCGGGCAGGAGAATGGCGACCTGGCCAGCTGCAACCAGAGCGCGAGCGAGGACACCTTCCCGACCACGTTCTCGGCAACCAAGGAAGTCAAGAACGTGGTGGTGGCTGATGCCGGCGAGATCACGTTGACGCTGGCCAATATCGGCAAGGGGACGGAGGACAAGACGGTGGTGTTCACGCCGAATCTGACCGAGACCAGCCTGACGTGGCAAGTCGACGCGGCGAGTATCACCGAGAACGATGCGGTGAAGAGGGCGTTCGAGAAGAACAGTTTTGAGGTGGCGGCGCAGCAGTAAGCATTTTCGTTAGCCTTCGAGTCGTCATTCCCGCGGAGGCGGGAACCTAAGTTCGTTGCGCAGTCGCTACGTTTGAAGCAGGTTATTAAGCGAGCAGAACTTGGATCCCCGCCTGCGCGGGGACGACGGTTCAAAGGGTTGCGGAATTAACTATGCAGGAGGTGCTCGAGCGCTCAAGCACACCCCTGCAAGCATCAACGCTTCAGGTACCCATCCAGCCAATCGATCACGGTGTGATGCCACTGCACCGAATTGGCCGGCTTGAGCACCCAGTGATTCTCATCCGGGAACACCAGCAGCTTGCTGTCGATGCCCTTGCGCTGCAGCGCGGTGAACGTGCCCAACGCCTGCGCGGTCGGGATGCGGAAGTCGAGGTCGCCCTGGATCACCAGCATCGGCGTCTTCCACTTGTTCACGTGCAGCACCGGATTGAAGCGCTCGTGGTTCTCGGGCACCTTGAAGTAGGGGCCGCCGCTTTCCCAGTCGGTAAACCACTGCTCTTCGGTCGAGTAGGCCATGCCGCGCGTATCGAACACGCCGTCATGGTTGACGATGCACTTGAATTCGTCCGGCCAATTGCCTTCGATCCAGTTCATCATGTAGCCGCCGTATGACGCGCCCAGTGCGCAATCGCGCACGCGGTCCAGCCATGGAAATTTCTTTACCGCTGCATCGTAGCCCTTTTGCAGGTCTTCCAGCGGCTTGCCGCCCCAGTCGTTGCTGATGGCGTCGGTGAACTTCTGGCCGTAGCCGGTCGAACCGTGGAAATCGATGAACACCGCGGCGTAACCGGCGCCGGCATAGGTCTGCGGATTCCAGCGGTAGCTCCAGCTGTTGCCGAAGCTGCCTTGCGGGCCGCCGTGGACAATAAAGGCGACTGGATACTTCTGGCCTGCTTGCGCATTCCACGGCTTCATCACGTAGCCATACACGGTCTGGCCGTTAGCGCCGGCGAACGAAAACTGCTCCGGCTCGCCGAAGCGCACATCCTTCAGCAACTCGGCATTCACGTTGGTCAATTGCTGTGGTCTACTGCCCAGCTTCATCGAGAACAGCTGCGCGCCCGACGTCAGGTTGGCCTGGGTATAGGCCAGCGTGTTGCCGCGCAGGTCATAGCCGCCCACCGCGCCCGGGCCGGTCAGCGGCGTCACCTTGCCGCCGGCGACGTCGACCGAGAACAGGCGGTGCTGGCCGATGTCTTCGGCGTCGACGATCAGCGCCTTGCCGTCCGCGCGCCACACCAGGTTGCCGGCCGAGCGATCCCAGTCGGCGGCCAGCTTGCGCTTCTCGCCAGTGGCAACGTCCATCAGCATGATCTGGAAACGATCAGCCTCGAAGCCCGGGCGCGCCATTGCCAGGTAGGCCAGGGTGCGGCCGTCGGGCGAAAACACGCCCTTGGTGTCCCATGCCAGGTTGTCGGCAGTCAGGTTGCGTGGCGCTGCGCCACCGGCGGCCGGCACGCTGTACAAATCGAAGTTGGTCGACCAGGCCTCGGTCTTGCCGGCCACGCGCAGCGAGAACACGACGGTCTTGCCGTCCGGGCTGAAGCGGTATTCCTCGCGGTCGCCGAACGGTTTCGAGGGCGCGTCGCCGTCGAGCGAACCGGACAGGCTGACCGGCGCGGCGCTGACCTTGCCGTCGGCATCGAGCGGGGCCGAGAACAGCACATTGTTGCGGTGATCGTTCCAGGTATCCCAGTGGCGCACGAACAGGCGGTCGTACACTTTACCGCTCGCCTTTTCCTTGGCTTGGGCATCGGCGCGCGACTTGGTGCAGGCCAGGTCGGCGCAATCGCGGAACACCGAGGTGCTGAAGGCGATCCGGTCGCCGCTCGGCGCCACACGGTAGCTCTCCACGTCCAGCGGCAGGTCGGTGACTTTATTCGGCTCGCCGCCCGACGCCGGCAAGCGCCACACTTGCGACGAACCCGAGCGGGTCGACAGGAAATAGATGGCGTCGCCGGAAGCCGACCATTCCGGGTCGCCGCTGCTCGACGCGTGGTTCGTCAGGCGTTTCGGCGCCGGCTTGGCGGCGCGCAGGTCGACCAGCCAGAGTTCGGTATGGCCGCGGTTCTTGTCCATGTCGGTGCTGCGCACGGTGTACACCACGCGGGTGCCGTCCGGCGACACGGCAGGGCTGCCGACCCGCTCCATATTGACCAGGTCTTCCACGGTGAAGCCGCGCGCCGCCGCAGTGGCGCCCGGCATGGCCGTGGCAGTGGTGACGGCCAGCACGGCCGCTGCCATCGTCAGCAAACGAAATTTCATTGCACCCTCTTGATGATCTCGGTGCGCGGCAGGATGCGGCGCACGCAAACCGTCAATTTACCATGTGACATGGTGTGTGGTTGTATGACCAACTTCGACGCACCCGACACGTTATGCATGAGTTTGGTACATTACCAATCGGAAATGCATCAATGTCAGATATGTGACACTATAATGCAACGAAATGTAGGTTCATACTCGGGACGAATGGATTATGGAAGCAAATAACAAGGGACAAGAGCGGATCATGTACCGAACCGGCGCCGCCGCGCGCCTGGCTGGCCTGCCGGTCGAAACGCTGCGCGTCTGGGAACGCCGCTACAGCCTGTCCGATGCGCAGCGCTCCGAGCGCGGGCAGCGCCTGTACTCGGCCGAGCAGGTTGCGCGCCTGGGCTTGCTCAAGCAACTGGTCGATCAGGGCCATTCGATCGGCGTGCTGGGTGGCCTCAGCAGCGAGCAGTTGCAATCGATGCTGGGCCTGGACGGCCAGGCGCGGGCGGTGGCGGCAGCGCCGGTGCGCGTGCTGCTGGTCGGCGCCGTGCTGTCGCGCCGCATTGCCGCCATGGGGCGGGGCGCGTTCGGGCTCGACGTGCGTGGCTATTGCGACGCGCTGGAGCAGGCGCCGCGGCTGCCGCGCGAGGCCGGCGCCGACGTGCTGGTGATCGAGCTGTCCGAACTCGACGACGCGGCGCTGGCGCCGATCATCGCCGCGCGCCAGGTCACCGGCGTGGCCGCCACCGTGGTGCTGTACCGCTTTTCGCCCAGCGCCACGATTCGCGCCTTGCGCGCCCAGGGTTGCCTGGTGGCGCGCATTCCGGCCGACCTGGGCGAGCTGGCGCTGCTGTGCCAGTCGGCGCTGGACGGCCACCGTCCGCCGCTGCAGGCGCTGGCGGCGCCCGCCGTGACGGCGCCGCGCTTCGCCGAGGGCGACCTGGCGCGCATCGCAGCGGCCGGCACGAATATCACGTGCGAATGCCCGCGCCACTTGTCCGAGCTATTGCAGATGGTGGGAAGTTTTGAGCGTTACAGCCAGCAATGCGCATCGCGCAATCCGGAAGACGCCGCTGTGCATGCGCAACTGGCGCTGACGTCGGGCCGGGCGCGCATGCTGCTGGAAGAAGCGATGGAGCAATTGGCGCTGGCGGATAACTTGCCGCTGCCGTCGAAGTGGGGTTAAGCGGTGCCACGCGTGCGCCGCGCCGGAGCGTGACGCACGCCTGCGCTGACCTTAATGGGCCGGCTTCAACCCCGACAGCATGGTGTCGGTCGCCGCCTGGCCCATGATCTCGAACGCCTTCTGGTTGGCGCTGATGATGCGGCCGAACGACTGCTGTTGCACCGAGGCCGCGTTCTTGGCCAGCGCTTCCATGCACGACTGCGAAGCGGCCATGAATGCCTTGACGGTTTCCTGCACGATGATCTGCGACGAGCTGATCCAGAGCTGCTTGACGTTCGAGCGCATCGAATCGGCGTACACATTGGCGATCTTCGAGACCGCGTCCTGGTAAGGGTGGGTGTTCATCTGGAACGGCACTGCGTTGAACTGCGGGTAGGCGATCGTGGTCATGACACATCCTCTCGGGGCAAGTTCTGAATTGGGCGATGCACGGTTGTGCATCGCAACATCAGTATAAGCGTGGCGATGGGATTGTCTACAGCCGCGTTTCGACCGGCGGCGCTGCCTCAAGCGTCGATATCGGCGGTCCAGTCCCCGCTCTTGCCGCCGTGCTTTTCCATGACCCGCACATCCGTCATCACCATCCCGCGATCGACCGCCTTGCACATGTCGTACACCGTCAACAGGCCCACCTGCACGCTGGTCAGCGCTTCCATCTCGACCCCGGTCTTGCCGATCGTCTCCACCTGGGCCCGGCAATGCACGCTGCTGGCCGCTTCGTCGATCTCGAAATCCACCGCCACGCGCGTGATCGGCAGCGGGTGGCACAGCGGCACCAGGTCGCTGGTGCGCTTGGCGGCCATGATCGCGGCGATGCGGGCGATGCCGATCACGTCGCCTTTCTTGGCGCTGCCCGACGTAATCAATGCCAGGGTTTCCGGCTTCATGCGGATGGTGCCGGCCGCCACCGCGACGCGGTGGGTGTCCTGCTTGGCGCCGACGTCGACCATGTGGGCCTGGCCGGTGGCGTCGAAGTGGGTCAGATGGTCGGTGCTCAAGGGAGTATGGGTCATTGCAAGGTCGATATGATGAGGTAACAAAACGGTCCGGCGCCAGCAATCCGCCGGCAGATGCGGTTATCATAGCACCGTGAAATCCGTCGTCCGCCCCGCATCCGCGCGCCGCTGGCGCCCTGCAACGTCCGTCGTCGCCCTGTGCACGGCGGCCGCCTTCGCCGTTTCCGCGCCGCTCGCCAGCTCGGCCCAGAGCCTCAAGCGGCCCGACCATACGCATCTGCCGACGCTGGGCGACACCGCCCGCGCCGATTTGTCGCCGGTGGTCGAGCGCAAGCTCGGCGAAGAAATCATGCGCGACATCCGGCGCGACCGCGATTACCTCGACGACGAGCCGATCGCCGAATACCTGAACAACTTCGGCAACGCCCTGGTCGCCGCCGCGCCCGGTGCGCGCGGCGAGACCAATGCCGACTTCACCTTCTTTGCCGTGCGCGACGCCCAGTTGAACGCGTTCGCGCTGCCGGGCGGCTTCATCGGCTCGCACTCGGGGCTGGTCATCGCGGCCCAGACCGAATCGGAACTGGCCGGCGTCATCTCGCACGAGATCGGCCACGTGTCGCAGCGCCACATCGCACGCATGCTGGGCCAGCAGCGCCAGGACGTGCTGTTGCCGCTGGCCTCGCTGATCCTGGCGGCGCTGGCCGCCAAGGGCGGATCGGACGCGGCCATGGGCGTGCTGATGGGCGGCCAGGGCCTGGTCATCCAGCGCCAACTGAACTTCAGCCGCGAAGCCGAGCGCGAGGCCGACCGCGTGGGCTTCCAGATCATGGAGGCGGGCGGCTACGACACCACCGGCATCGTGGCCTTCTTCCGGCGCCTGCAGACCGCCAGCAAGCTGTACGGCGAATTGCCGGCCGGTTTGAGCAGCCTGAGCAGCCACCCGCTGACCCAGGAGCGCATCACCGACATGCAGGCGCGCATCCGCGAGATACCCAAGAAAGCGCGCGTCGACAGCCTCGACTTTCACCTGGTGCGGGCGCGCATCCGGGTGCTGCAGGATGCGGGCGAGCAGGGACGGCGCGACACCCGCACCGCGTTCGAAACCCAGCTCAAGGATGCGCATCGCCAGCAGCAGATCGGGGCCCAGTATGGCCTGTCCTACCTGGCGCTGAAGGGCGGCGACCTGGCCGGCGCCCAGAGCTGGCTCGACAAGGCACGCGAGACGCTTAAACCCAAGGAGGGCGTGTTCTCGGCCGCGGCGCCGTCGACCGTCGGCGATGGCGCGGCGATGCTGGCCGGGCTGGCGCTCGAGATCAAGATGGCGGCGGGGCAACCGGCGGCGGTGCAGGCGCAGGCGCTGCAGGACGCCGATGCGGCGCGCCAGCGTTTTCCGCTGTCGCGCGCGATCGCGCACCAGTATGCCGAAGCGCTGATCGCGAATAACCGGTTCGACGATGCGGCGCGCTACCTGCGCGAGCAGAGCCAGCAGTATCGCGAAGAAACCAAGCTGCATGACATGCTGGCCAAGACCTATGCCAAGCAGGGCAAGATCGCGCTGCAGCACATGTCGCTGGCGGAATCGTATGTGCTGGCGGGCGCGCTGCCGGCGGCAGTGGCGCAACTGGAGTTGGCGCGCAAGGCGGGCGATGTGTCGTTTTATGACCAGGCCGTGATCGATGCGCGCGAGCGCGAGTTGCAGGCGCGGCAGAAGCAAGAGAAGGAAGATGAAAAGGATCGTTGATCTGACGCTCGCGTAGGGTTGGCGGCGCTGCCGCCGACGCGTCGATTGTTATCCCCTTCTTTATCGTGCCGGATGATCTCGCGGTCAACGACCACTGCGTCGGCAGCGAAGCGCGGGGCCGCCTGGGCCAACCCTACGGTGCCGGTAGCTGGTTGAAGCCGAAGCGCTGCGGCAGTTCGTCGGCGCCAATGCGTTCGACGGCCAGCAGCTTGCCATTCCACGCCAACGCCAGTTGGCCGCTGCCATGTTCCAGCCACCCCATCACCGCCTCGTCCGACGCGGCCTGGCCATCCAGTTGCAGCTTGCCCAGCACCTGCGCCACATCCCGATCATCGAGCTGCGCCACCGTCGCGCCGACCCCGAACAATACCGCCCCGGCATCGCTCAGATACACCCGCTCGACATCATTCAGCGCCTGTCCGGTCTGCAACACCAACCCCTGCTGCGGATCGGTGCGCGCGATGAATGGCGTCGCTTCCAGGTTCACGTACACGCGCTGCGGGCCGTTCTGGAAATACCAGTTGCCGCGCTCGTCGTGAGCGTAGTTGCGGTTGATGAAGCCGACCAGCGCTGGATTGTTCAGCTTGTCACCCGGCGCGCCCGCGCGTTGCGCCGCTTCATCGCGCATGCGCCAGCCGCCGCGCGCGTCCAATGCCAGCCAGCCGTAGCAGTGCGGCACGTTCGGCCACTTGGCCATTGCTTGTTTTACGATATCGTCCATAGTCCTACCGAGCATCGCATAGTTCGCCCGGCGCCGGCGCGCGGGTTTCGGCAGACGCGCCGGCAACGCTGTCGAAAAAGGCGAGGATGCGCTGCGGCAGCCAGTCGATGCGTCCCGGGAACGGGCCAACCGAAAAGCCGACGTGACCACCTTCGGCTGGATACTCGAGCGTCACCGCCTTCGACGCGCTGGCCGGCAGGTGCGCCCCCGGCAGGAACGGGTCGTTGCGCGCATTGAGCACCAGCGTCGGCACCGTGATCGCGTCCAGCACGTGGCGGGCGCTGGCGCGGTGCCAGTAGTCGTCGGTATCGCGGTAGCCGTGCAATGGCGCGGTGACCACATTGTCGAAGGCGTACAGGTCGCGCGCCTGCAGCAACGCAGCGCGGTCGAACAGGCCGGGAAATTGCTCGAGTTTGGCGATGGCTTTCGGTTTCAGGGTTTGCAAGAACATGCGCGTGTACAGCATGTTGAACCCGGACGAAAGCGCTTCGCCGCCGCGCGCCAGGTCGAGCGGCGCCGAGACGGCGCAGGCGGCGTCGACGATGTCTGCACCAGCGCCGGATTCGCCGAGCCAGCGCAGCAGGGCGTTGCCGCCGAGCGAAACACCTGCCGCATACAGAATCCCCTGATGGCGCGAACGCAGGGTGCGCACCACCCAGTCGACTTCGGCGGCGTCGCCCGAATGGTAGAAGCGCGGCGCCAGGTTGGCTTCGCCCGAGCAGCCGCGAAAGTGCGGCACGGCGCCGCTCCAGCCGCGCGCCTGCAAGGCCGCCATCAGCGAACGGGCGTAATGGCTATTCGAGGAGCCTTCCAGCCCATGAAACAGCACCACCAGCGGCCGGCCCGGCTCGCCATCGACGAAGTCGACGTCGATGAAGTCGCCGTCCACGCTGTGCCAGCGCTCGCGCCGGTAGGCAACAAGTGGCTTGGCAATGCATTTGGCGGGATAGATGGTTTGCAGGTGGCCGCCTGGCAGCCACGTCGGAGCGCGATAGGGCATGTCGCTGCGGCGCACGGGAATGCGCCGCGATTGGTGATTAGTGATTAGTGATTAATGGTGCTTGAGCACGGTGCCCGCTGCCAGGCGGTAGCCGGTGCCGCAGTACGGGCACCTGGCGTCGCCGTGGTGGTCGAAATCGAGGAAGACGCGCGGGTGCGAAGACCACAGCGGCATGGCCGGATTCGGACAGTACGCCGGCAGGTCCTTGGCCTCGAGTTCCACCACAGGCATCGTCTTTTGGTTCATCTGATTGTCTCCGTCAGGCTAGTTAGGCAAAGACTGGATTTTAACGGATTCGCTCTATTGTCGAAATGACCGTAAAATAATGCGTTGAACATATCGAATCAGGCGTCTCCTGCGGCGCTGCCCGCGCCGAGCCCTGCGCCCACCCACACATGCGTTTCATGCCCGTCCGTTTCAATCCCGCCACCATCGCCGTTCCTGCTATCAGCGCCCTCGAGCGTTGCAGGAATGCCACATGAACGCGGATGTACGGATGCGTGAGCAGGCAGACCAGGCGGCACTGAACGCGGTCGACGCCCCCAATCCCGAGGCCTGGCGCGCCGGCTTCAAGACCGGCCTGCCGACCCTGTTCGGCATCGCCGCCTGGGGCATGGTGGTCGGCATCGCCATGGTCAAGAGCGGCCTTTCTGTACCGCAAGCGCTGGCCATGACCTTGCTGGTGTTTGCCGGCTCGGCCCAGCTGGCCTCGCTGCCGCTGATCGCGGCGCAGGCGCCGATCTGGGTCATCTTCGCCACCGCACTGGTGGTCAACCTGCGTTTCGTCATTTTTTCCGCACTGCTGGGGCCGCACTTCGCGCACCTGCCGTGGAAGCAGCGTTTCTTGTTGGGCTATATCTCGGGCGACTTGACCGTGGCGCTGTTCCTGCAGCGCTATCCGACGCTGGAACCGATCGCCGGCAAGCTGTCGTACCTGAAGGGATTGATGTTCCCGAACTGGTTCGCCTGGCAGATCGGTTCATTGATCGGCATCTTCCTCGGCAGCGCCATCCCCGCCGAATGGGGCCTGGGTTTCGCCGGCACGCTGGCGATCCTGTGCATCACGGTACCGCTGATCATCAATCATGCCGCCCTGTGCGGGGTGCTGGTGGCAGGCACGATCTCGGTGCTGGCGTATGACTTGCCCTACAAGCTGGGCTTGCTGGTGGCGGTGGTGGTGGGCATGGTCACCGCGATGGTGATCGAAGAAACCATCCTCAAGCGCAAGGACAAAAAGGTGCGCAATGGCTGACTGGGAAATCTGGGCCGTGATCGGCGTGCTGTGCGTGGCCACCGCCGCCACCCGCAGCTCGTTCTGGATGATCGGCCATCGGGTGACGATTCCGCCACGGGTGCAGGAAATGCTGCGCTACGCGCCGGCCTGCGCGCTGGCGGCCATCATCGGGCCCGATCTGCTGATCGACGCCCAGGGCGACACCCAATTCACGCTGGCCAATCCGAAGCTGCTGGCAGGCATTGCCGCCTTCGCGTTTTACGTGTGGCGCCGGCATATGCTTTCAACAATTATATTCGGCATGCTTGTGTTCACTCTCCTGCGTGTTCTCCACGTTTTTGGCGCGCCGGGCTAATGTACAATGACGTTTTTTCACTATTGCCACGCTGACCAATGGACGCTCTCCGTTTCACCCGTCTGCAAGACCTGATCGACCAGAATGCGCTGCAGGGCAAGCGCGTCTTTATCCGCGCTGACCTGAACGTTCCGCAAGATGACGCCGGCAAGATCACTGAAGACACGCGCATCCGCGCTTCGGTGCCGGCGATTCAGGCCGCCATCAAGGCAGGCGCGGCAGTAATGGTGACGTCGCACCTCGGTCGTCCTACGGAAGGCGAGTTCAAGCCGGAAGACAGCCTGGCGCCGGTCGCCGCGCGCCTGTCGGAGCTGCTCGGCCAGCCGGTCGAATTGAAGCAAAACTGGGTCGATGGCGTCGACGTCGCACCGGGTTCGGTCGTGCTGCTGGAGAACTGCCGCGTCAACAAGGGTGAAAAGAAGAACAGCGACGAGCTGGCCCAGAAAATGGCCAAGCTGTGCGACGTGTATGTGAACGACGCCTTCGGCACCGCGCACCGCGCCGAAGCGACCACCCACGGCATCGCCAGGTTCGCGCCGATCGTGGCCGCCGGCCCATTGCTCGCGGCCGAGCTGGACGCGCTGGGCAAGGCCCTCGGCCAGCCGCAGCGCCCGCTGCTGGCGATCGTCGCCGGTTCCAAGGTGTCGTCGAAGCTGACCATCCTGCAAAGCCTGGCCGACAAGGTCGACAACCTGATCGTCGGCGGCGGCATCGCCAATACCTTCATGAAGGCTGTCGGCCTGAACATCGGCAAGTCGCTGGTCGAAAACGACCTGGTCGACGAAGCCAAGGCGATCATCGCCAAGCTCGACGCGCGCGGCGCGCAGGTGCCGATTCCGGTCGACGTCGTGTGCGCCAAGGCGTTCGCGCCGACGGCCGCCGCCACCGTCAAGGCTGTCGCCGACGTGGCGGACGACGACATGATCCTCGACATCGGCCCCAAAACCGCCGCCATGCTGGCCGAGCAGGTCGCCAGGGCCGGCACCATCGTCTGGAACGGTCCAGTCGGTGTATTTGAATTCGACCAGTTCGCCGAGGGCACCAAGACCCTGGCGCTGGCCATCGCAGGTTCGCAGGGCTTCTCGATCGCCGGCGGCGGCGACACCCTGGCCGCGATCGCAAAATATAAGATTGCCGACCAGATCGGCTACATTTCGACTGGTGGCGGGGCATTCCTGGAATTCCTGGAAGGCAAAACCCTGCCAGCTGTCGATATTCTGCTGCAACGTAGCGCGCAGTAGACATCACTGAGACCCAAGCGCAGCCAGGCTGCGCTTTGTTTTTTACAAGGACAATTCATGTACCGTGGCACCAAGATCGTCGCAACCATCGGCCCAGCGTCGACCGATTTCGATATCCTCGTCAAAATGATCCGCGCCGGCGTCGACGTCATCCGCCTGAATTTCTCGCACGGTAAGGCGCAGGACCATATCGACCGCGCCACACTGGTGCGGCGCGCCGCCGCCGAGTGCGGTCGCGAAGTGGCGATCATGGCGGATATGCAAGGTCCGAAGATCCGCGTCGGCAAGTTTGAAAACGGCAAGATCGAGCTGACCAATGGTGACCGCTTTATCCTGGATGCCAAGTGGGGCGAGAACGGCGAACTGGGCAACCAGGAACGTGTCGGCCTCGACTACAAGGCGCTGCCGCGCGACGTCAAGCCGGGCGACCGCCTGCTGCTCAACGATGGTCTGATCGTGCTGGTAGTGGACCGCGTCGTCGGTCACGAAATCTGCACCACCGTGAAGGTCGGCGGCGAACTGTCGAACAACAAGGGCATCAACCGCCAGGGCGGCGGCCTGACCGCGCCGGCCTTGACGTCGAAAGACATGGAAGACATCAAGACCGCGATGAGCTTCCAGGCCGATTACCTGGCGATTTCGTTCCCGAAAAACGCGACCGACATGGAAATGGCGCGCCAGCTGGCCAATATCGCCGGCGAGCCGTACGGTCACAAGCCGATGATGATTGCCAAGATCGAGCGCGCCGAAGCGATTCCGGTGCTGCAAGAGATTCTGGATGCGTCGGACGGCATCATGGTCGCGCGTGGCGACCTGGCCGTCGAAGTCGGCAACGCCGCCGTGCCGGCGCTGCAAAAGCGCATGATCCGCATGGCGCGCGAATCGAACAAGCTGGCCATCACCGCGACCCAGATGATGGAGTCGATGATCGTCAACGCGGTGCCGACCCGCGCCGAAGTGTCCGACGTGGCCAATGCCGTGCTGGACGGCACCGACGCCGTCATGACCTCGGCCGAGACCGCATCGGGCAAGTACCCGATCGAGACCGTCGAGATGATGGCCGCGATCTGCGTCGAAGCCGAGCAGTCCGAATACAACAAGGTCGACGTCGACTTCCTGAACAAGCAGTTCAGCCGTATCGACCAGACCATTGCCTACGGCACGCTGTTCACCGCACATCACCTGAGCGTGAAAGCGATCGTGGCCCTGACCGAGTCGGGCTCGACCGCACTGTGGATGAGCCGTCATAGCATCGACACCCCGATCTTCGCCCTGACCCCGCTGCAGACGACCCAGCGCAAGGCGTCGCTGTACCGGAACGTGCGAGCATTCCACCTGCAGCAGGAAGGCGGCAGCCATGCCGTGCTGCGCAAGGCCGAGGAACTCTTGACCAGCGAAGGGTTCGTACGCAAGGGTGACCTGATCGTCGTGACCTGGGGCTCGCCGATGGGGCAGGCTGGCGGCACCAATGCACTCAAGATTGTGCGCGTCGGCGAATTTGATTAACGGAAGCACGCGCTTGCACTGAGGCGTCACAGCAGCATGGCGACAGCGTGGCCGAGGCGGTCCGCGCGCCATGCAGCGCCCGGCATTCGTGGCTTCCGAACAAGGTTTCTTTATTGTTTTGGAGTACAACCATGGCACTCGTATCACTGCGTCAATTGCTGGACCACGCCGCCGAAAACGGTTATGGCTTGCCGGCCTTTAACGTCAACAACCTGGAGCAGGTGCAAGCCATCATGATGGCCGCCGACGCTGCCAACAGCCCGGTGATCATGCAAGCCTCGGCCGGCGCGCGCAAGTACGCCGGCGAAGCGTTCCTGCGTCACCTGATCGACGCCGCCGTCGAAGCCTATCCGCACATCCCGGTCGTGATGCACCAGGATCACGGCCAGTCGCCGGCGGTGTGCATGGCCGCCATCCGCTCGGGCTTCAGCTCGGTGATGATGGACGGTTCGCTCGAGGCCGACGGCAAGAGCGTGGCCAGCTATGAATACAACGTCGAAGTCTCGAAAGAAGTGGTCAAGTTCGCGCACGCGATCGGCGTCACGGTCGAGGCCGAACTGGGCGTGCTGGGTTCGCTGGAAACCATGCAGGGCGACAAGGAAGACGGCCATGGCGCAGAAGGCGCAATGACCCGCGAGCAACTGCTTACCGACGTAGACCAGGCTGCCGACTTCGTCAAGCGTACCGGCTGCGACGCGCTGGCGATCGCCATCGGCACCTCGCACGGCGCCTACAAGTTCACCCGCAAGCCAACCGGCGACATCCTGGCGATCGACCGCATCAAGGAAATCCACGCGCGCATCCCGAATACGCACCTGGTGATGCACGGTTCGTCGTCGGTGCCGCAAGAGCTGCTGGCGATCATCCGCGAATTCGGCGGTGACATGAAAGAAACCTACGGCGTGCCGGTCGAAGAGATCCAGGAGGGCATCAAGCACGGTGTTCGCAAGATCAATATCGACACCGACATCCGCCTGGCGATGACGGCTGCGATCCGCAAGTACCTGTTCCAGAATCCGTCGAAGTTCGATCCGCGCGACTACCTGAAGCCGGCACGCGAAGCGGCAATGGACGTGTGCAAGGCGCGCTTCCTGGCGTTCGGCTGCGAAGGCCAGGCCGGCAAGATCAAGCCGATCCCGCTGGACAAGATGGCCGAGCGTTACAAGGCTGGCGAGCTGAACCAGATCGTCCAGTAAATCGCGCCAACACCCCGTTCCGCCATTCCCGCCATCGCGGAAATGGCGGAAGGACGGCGAAATTGACGTAAAATATCGCATTGACCAGGCCTTCAAGGCCTGACTTCCACAACCGGCGCGCCATCGCGCCGGTTCCGCTTTCCTGATACTCCATCTATGAACAGCCTCTACCAATCCTCCATTCAGTCCCTGCCACTGCTCGGTCATGGCAAAGTGCGCGATAACTATGCTGTCGGCGACGACAAGATCCTGATCGTCACCACCGACCGCCTGTCGGCCTTCGACGTGGTCATGAACGAGCCGATCCCGGGCAAGGGCATGGTACTGAACCAGATGAGCGATTTCTGGTTCGAGAAGCTCGGCCACATCGTGCCGAACCACCTGACCGGCGTGGCGCCGGAAAGCGTGGTCGCCCAGAACGAGGTGGATCAGGTGCGGGGCCGCGCCGTCGTGGCCAAGCGCCTGAAACCAATCATGGTCGAAGCCGTCGTGCGCGGCTACATCATCGGTTCTGGCTGGAAGGATTATCAGCAAAGCGGCGCCATCTGCGGCATTCAATTGCCGGCCGGCCTGCGCCAGGCCGAAAAGCTGCCGCAGCCGATCTTCACCCCGGCCGCCAAAGCCGACATCGGCGAGCACGACGAAAACATCTCGTTCGCCCAGATGGAAGAAAAAATCGGCGCCGAGCTGGCCGCCAAGATGCGCGACATCAGCATCCAGCTGTACACCACCGCTGCCGAATACGCGGCCACCCGCGGCATCATCATCGCCGACACCAAGTTCGAATTCGGCCTCGACGACGACGACGTGCTGCACCTGATGGACGAGGTCCTGACCGCCGATTCGTCGCGCTTCTGGCCGGCCGACTCGTACGCGCCGGGCATGTCGCCGCCGTCGTACGACAAGCAGTTCGTGCGCGACTACCTGGAAACCCTGACCGACTGGGGCAAGACCGCACCGGCGCCAGCGCTGCCGCCAGAGGTCATCGAAAAAACCCAGGCCAAGTATTTCGAGGCCATCGAACGCCTGACCGGCGCAAAGCTGAAGGCATAAGCAGATGACCGAACAAAGTAAGCCACTCGTCGGCGTGATCATGGGGTCGTCGAGCGACTGGGACGTGATGCAGAACGCGGTCGCGATCCTCAAGCAGTTCGGCGTGCCGTTCGAAGCGCAAGTGATTTCGGCGCACCGCATGCCGGACGAGATGTTCACGTATGCCGAACAAGCCCGTAGCCGTGGCCTGCGCGCCATCATCGCCGGCGCCGGCGGTGCGGCCCACCTGCCGGGCATGGTGGCGGCGAAAACCATCGTGCCGGTGCTGGGCGTGCCGGTGCCCTCCAAATACCTGCGCGGCGAGGATTCGCTGCTGTCGATCGTGCAGATGCCGAAGGGCGTGCCGGTGGCCACCTTCGCCATCGGAGAAGCGGGCGCCGCCAACGCGGCATTGACCGCGGTGGCGATCATCGCCGCCGGTGACGATGCGCTGGCCGAGCAGCTGGAACAATTCCGCCGCGACCAGACCGCTGTTGCCCAGGCGATGGCCTTACCTGTTTAAGCAATGAATCACACTCCGTTTCTCCCCAGTGCCGAGCCTGCAACCTGGCTCGGCGTGATGGGCGGCGGCCAGCTCGGCCGCATGTTCGCCCACGCCGCCCAGGCCATGGGCTACAAGGTCGCCGTGCTCGAGCCGAGCGCCGATTGTCCGGCCGGCCAGGTGGCCGAGCGCACCGTCGAAGGCGCTTACACCGACAGCGCCGCCCTGGCCGAACTGGCTGCGCTGTGCGCGGCCGTGACCACCGAATTCGAGAACGTGCCGGGCGACAGCCTGGCGCTGCTGAGCAAAAACAGCTTCGTCGCGCCAGCTGCAGCCTGCGTCTCGATCGCGCAAGACCGCATCGCCGAAAAAGCCTTTTTCGTGGAATGCGCGCCGAGCTCGAACGTGATGCCGGCGCCGCACAAGACCATCGCTTCGCACGCGGACATCGCCGCCATCGATGACAACCTGCTGCCCGGCATCCTGAAAACCGTGCGCATGGGCTACGACGGCAAAGGCCAGGTGCGCGTGGGTTCGCGTGACGACGTGCGCGCCGCCTTCGACAGCATGGACGGGGTGACTTGCCTGCTCGAGAAAATGCTGCCGCTGGCGTATGAAGTGTCGGTGCTGACCGCGCGCGGCCACGATGGTGCTTCAGTCGTGTACCCGATCGCCGAGAACGTGCACCGCGACGGCATCCTGTTCACCACCACCGTGCCCGGCCCCAACGTGTCCGACGCCTGCGCCAAGCAGGCGCAGGATGCGGCACGCGCCATCGTGGCCCAGCTGGGCTACGTCGGCGTGCTGTGCATCGAATTCTTCGTGCTCGAAGACGGCACCCTGGTCGTCAACGAAATGGCGCCGCGTCCGCACAACAGCGGCCACTACACGATCGATGCCTGCATCACCAGCCAGTTCGCGCAGCAAGTGCGCGCCATGGCGCGCCTGCCGCTGGGCGACGTGCGCCAGCATTCGCCAAGCGTGATGCTCAACATCCTGGGCGATGTGTGGTTTGAACACGGTAGCGACACCAGCCGCGAACCGGCCTGGGATCAGGTGCTGGCGCTGCCCGGCGCCAACCTGCACCTGTACGGCAAGAACGATCCGCGCCGCGGCCGCAAGATGGGCCACGTCACTTTCGTTGCGCCGACGCTGCAGCAAGCACAACGAAGCCTCGACGCTGCTTGCGCCATCCTCGGAATCGAAGCGTAATGGACCGGCAGCAGATCGACGCCGCCGCGCGCGCCCTGGAAGCCGGCCAATTGGTCGCCTTCCCGACCGAGACCGTCTACGGCCTCGGCGCCGACGCCGAAAACCCGCATGCGGTGGCCGCTATCTACGCCGCCAAGGGCCGCCCGCAAGACCACCCGGTGATCGTGCACCTGGCGCTTGACGCGCCGCTCGATTACTGGGCCAGCGACATCCCGCAACAGGCGCACGCGCTGGCCGACGCCTTCTGGCCCGGCCCGCTGACCATGATCCTGAAACGCGCTCCGAATATCCCGGACGCGGTCAGCGGCGGCCAGGACACGGTCGGCCTGCGCTGCCCGTCGCACCCGGTGGCGGTGGCGCTGCTGCGTGCGTTCAAGGGCGGCAAGGGCGGCATCGCGGCGCCGTCGGCGAACAAGTTCGGCCATGTCAGCCCGACCCTGGCCGAGCACGTCCAGCAAGAATTCGGCGCCGACGGCAGCGTGGCCATGGTGCTCGATGGCGGCGCGGCCGAGGTCGGCATCGAATCGACCATCGTCGACCTGTCGCGCCTGGCCACCCACGGCCCGGTGCTGCTGCGCCCCGGCCATATCTCGGCCGAAGCGATTGCTGCCGTGATCGACCAATTGCCAAGCGCGCCGGACGCTGCCGCCCCACGCGCCTCGGGCACGCTGGAATCGCACTACGCGCCGCACACGCCGGTGGCGATGCAGGAGCACGCCACGCTGCTGCAGACGCTGGCCGACCTCGCCCGCGCCAACCGCAAGGTCGCGCTGATCCATTACAGCGAGCTGCCATCGACCCACGCCGCCCAGCGTTTGCCGGCCACCCCGGACGGCTTCGCCCACGCCTTGTACGCCGCGTTGCGCGCGATGGACGGCCACGGCGCCGATGTGATCCTGGTCGAGGCGCCGCCGCAAGATGGCGCCTGGCTCGGCGTTAACGATCGCTTACGCCGCGCGGCGCACGGATCGACTGGCATCGTGCACGGTTTGCTCAACAAGCAAGCTGATATTTGATCTGGATCAGAGATTGAACTGACGGGGCGCAAGACGCCCTGTAGTTACATTTCGCGCGTTACAAATTCATCTTTTTCCCGGACGAAAGGCATTGCTATAATCGCTGCCGATCAGCGTCCTGTCGCTTCTGATAGTTGTTGCCAAGGCGTTACCGTTTTGCAACGGATTTTGCTATACAAGCGGATTGAAGGCTGGCATATTAATCAGCTACGAATAGCACGGGCGTTCGTTTCAAAATAATTTCAACCAGGAGACACAATGCGTCATACCAAACTCGCGCTCGCCGTATTGACCGCGGCTGTGCTGACCGCCTGCGGCGGCGGCGGCACCAGCCCGAACGGCGGCGACCAGACCAACAAGCTCACGTTCAGCAACCAGGTGTCGTTCGGCGACAGCCTGTCGGACGTCGGCACCTACCGCGTCGGCGCAGTCGCTGCAGCCGGCGGCGGCAAGTTCACCATCAACGGTGACAGCACCGCCAGGAACGAAGACCTGAACGGCAAAATCTGGCTCGACTTCATGGCCGCCCAGCTCAAGCTGGCAGCCCCGTGCGCGGCCCAGACCGGCCTGCAGGGCAACGCCGCCCTCGGCTTCTCGGTGCCGATCACCAACCATCCGAATTGCTTCAACTACGCCCAGGGCGGTTCGCGCGTGACCAACCCGATTGGCCCGGGCAACGCCGCCACCGGCTCGCCGATCGGCGAAATGACGGTGCCGATGGCGACCCAGATCGCCAATCACCTTGCCAAGGTCAACGGCAAGTTCACCGGCACCGAGCTGGTTACCGTGCTGTCGGGCGGTAACGACGTGCTGATGCAACTGGCCGCCGTGACCCAGGCCGGCACCACCGCCGGCGCGCAAGCGTTCGCCCAGCTGCTGGCCACCCGCCTGGCCGCCGGCGCGACCAACCCGCAAGCCGCGGCGCAAGCCATCGGCATCGCGATCGCCACTGAAAACGCGCGTCCGGGCAAGACCGACCAGAGCGTCGTCACTGCTGCCGTGACCGCCGCTGCCCAGCAGCCGGGCAATCAGGCCGTGGCTCAGCAGTCGGTGTGGGGTCCGATCGTGGCCGGCGCCCAGACTGAAGGCACCGCCGCCGGCAATGCCGCCGCCGTCACCTACGCCAGCACCAACGCCACCCGCATGGTGACCGAACTGGGCACCGCCGGTGCGCAGATGGCCGCCCTGGTCAAGAACCAGCTGATCGCCAATGGCGCCAAGTACGTGATCGTCGCCAACCTGCCTGACGTGGCCAGCACCCCGGCCGCCAAGAACCGTCCGGCCGCGATCCAGACCCTGGTCGCCGCCATGGTCAACGCCTTCAACACCCAGCTCAAGAACAACCTGGACGTGAATGACGCGCGCATCCTTTACACCGACCTGTACTCGGTCAGCAACGACCAGGTGAAAAACCCTGGCCCGTATGGCCTGAGCAACACCAGCGCGGCAGCCTGCGCGCCGAACGCGCTGGGCACCACCTCCCTGATCTGCACCGCCAACAACACGGTGGCCGGTGATGTGAGCCGCTACATGTTCGCCGACGAGATCCACCCGACGCCGTTCGAGAACGACCTCATCGCGCGTTATGTCCTGAAGGACATGGCAGTCAAGGGCTGGCTGTAAGGCAGCGACGGGCCTGCTCGGTGAGCAGGCCCTTACACACAGAATCAGGAGATAACATGAAAGTACGTTTCAACAGCATGATCAAGATGCTGGGTGTGGCTGCAGCGCTGGCCTTTGCGCAAGGCGCTGCGGCGCAGTCGGCCGGCCAGCTGACTGCCAAGTTCGGCGTCAACCAGATCACCCCGAAAGTGGAAAGTGGCGACATCAGCGCGCCGGCGCTGCCGGGCACCAAGGCCGACGTCGGCCGCGACATGCAGCCGGTGCTGATCTTCGCATATGGTTTGACCGATAACATCTCGGTCGAGGCGGCGCTGGGCACCCCGTACAAGCACAAGCTCTACGGCGCGGGTGCGATCGAAGGTACCGGCCTGCTGGGCACTGCCGAGGCGCTGCCGGCAATCGCATTCCTGCAATACCGCTTCTTCCAGCCGACCGCGACCTTCCGTCCATTCGTCGGCATCGGCGCCACCTACGCCTACTTCATGAAGGAACGCGGTTCGGCCAGGATGACCGCGATCACCAATCCGGGCAGCGGTGTGCCGACCACCTTCAGCATCGACAGCAAGTTCACCTACACCGCGCAAGTCGGTGTGGCGATGAACCTGAGCGAAAAGTGGTTCGCCGACGTGACCGTCAACAAAACCCGCCTGCGCACCGACGTCAACTTCTCGACTGGCCAGACCCAGGCGATGAAGCTCGATCCGGTGTCGGTGGTGTTGGCGGTCGGTTACAAGTTTTAAGCGGCAGCTCGCTGACCATGAAGCCCGCTCCGGCGGGCTTTTTTCATGGCCACTCGGTTTGCAATCTCAATGCAAGCCACGCGCGTATTGCGTGAAGTGCTCGGAGCTGAGCGCGCGCTGGTACAGATAACCCTGGTAGATGTAGCAGCCGGCGTCCGACAAGAACTGGCGCTGTCCCTGCGTCTCGACCCCTTCCGCGATTACCTGCAGCCCCAGGCTGTCGCCGAGCGCGATGATCGAGCGCACGATCGAGGCGTCGTTCTGGTCGGTCAGCACGTCGCGCATGAACGAGTGATCGATCTTGAGTTGGTCGAGCGGCAGTTTGCGCAGGTAGGCCAGCGACGAGTAGCCGGTGCCGAAGTCGTCCAGCGAGAAGCTCAGCCCGCGCCGTTTGAGCGTGGCCATGGTGTGCGCCGTGGTCGAGAAATCCGACACCACCAGGCTTTCGGTCAGTTCCAGTTTCAGGCCCGACGGATCGACCCCGCTGTGCTCGAAGATCTGCTGCAGCATGGGCACGAAATCCGGTTCGGTGAATTGGCGCGCGCTGACATTGACCGACAGGCTCAGGCCGGCCGTCTCGGCCACGCACTGCCAGCGCGCCAGCTCGGCGCAGGCGGTGCGCAGCACCCAGCCGCCAATGGCGATGATCATGCCGCTTTCTTCTGCAGCGCGGATGAACTCGGCGGGATACAGCAGCTTGCCGTTGGGCAGGCGCCAGCGTACCAGCGCTTCGGCGCCGATCACGTGGCCCGAACGGTCCAGTTGCGGCTGGTAATGCAGCACGAACTCATCCTGCTGCAGCGCGCGCCGCAAGCCGCTTTCGAGCTGGGCGCGCGCCGACCATGCCGCCTGCACTGCCGGATCGTGGAAGCGGAAGGTATTGCGCCCCGAGGCCTTGGCCTGGTACATCGCGGCGTCGGCCTGGCGCAGGGTCGACTCGACCGTGTCGACCGTGCCGCTCAAGGTAACTACGCCGACACTCACCGACAAGCTATAGCCGAGGTCGGCCAGCTGGAACGGCGCCGCCATGCTCGCCAGCACCTTGCGCGCCACCGTTTCGGCCTGCAGCGCCGCCAGTTCGCGCGTGTCTTCGACCGGCGAGATCAGGATCACGAACTCGTCGCCGCCCAAGCGCGCCACCATGTCCGATTCGCGCACGCAATGTTCAAGGCGGCGCGCCACCGCCTGCAGCAGCAGGTCGCCGGCGGCGTGGCCCTGGCTGTCGTTGAGGTACTTGAAGTTGTCGAGGTCGCAGAACATCAATGCCCCACACTTGCGCGTGCGCGCGCTGCCGAGCAGGGCGCGGCGCAGGTGGTCGAGCAGGTTGGCGCGGTTCGGCAGTTCGGTCAGCGAATCGAAGAAGGCAAGATGGAAGATCTTCGCTTCGTTGACCTTGCGCTCGCTGATGTCGGTGCCGATCACCAGGATCTTCTGGCCGGCGTCGAGCGCTTCGTCCGGTGGCAGGAGGGTCCAGCGGGCATCGATGTCGAGTATGTTGCCGTCGCGCCGTATATGGGCCAGTTCGCCGGCCCATTCGCCATTGGCGACCGTATGTGCAAATGCATCGTGGTACAGCGCCGGGTTGTCGCACAGCAAGTCACAGAACCGTTTTCCGAGCGCCTCGGCAGTGCTCCAGCCATACAGGCGTTCGGCGCCCTGGTTCCAGTAATGAATGCGCGAAGACATGTCGAGCGCAATGATGGCATCGCGTGCACGCTGCAAGTATGAGGCTTGCTCCATCACCAGCTGGTCAGCCTGTTTCAGCTGCGTGAAGTCGGACATGAAACCTTCGAGCATGTCCGGTGCACCGTTGCCCGAATTCAGGGCGCCCTGTTCGCATATCCAGCGTATTTCGCCACTGGCAGTACGGATACGATAGGTGACATGGAATGAGCGCCCGTTTGAGATCGCGGCTGCCACGGCATCTTCCACAGGGGCGCGATCGTCAAAAAAGATCAGACTGGCAAATGACAGGCAGGGATGGGCGGTGAAGGCGGCGGCCGAATAACCGGTGAGATTCTCGACGCCGTCACTGATGAACAGCATCGTCCACTCACCATCGTTGCGGCAGCGGTAGGCGGCCCCGGGCAGGTTGCGCAGCAGCAGGCCAAGTGAGAGCGCGCCGAGCTGTTCAGGCACGGAAGGATCCAGTACGGGCAACATCGGGCTCATCATGCCTCGCTGGCGAATGGGCGCCTGCGGCGATTTAGTGCCGATCGGGCTTGGTATTTACGATGGTAGCGCAAAAATGGTGCATGTCCAGTATGTCAACGATCAAATGACACGCAATATGTCCAGATGAGATCGCCGTACCACGGAAGGTGTCCTGCATAAAGAAGAGCGTGACAATCCGTGCAATTATTCATCTTGCATGGAATGCGTTGTGAAGTTTCTGTTGGTTGATTTGCATGCCAGACTTTCCGGTTCTGGCGATCGCGCCACCGTCCAGACTTCAAGTGGCAACGCTTCCTATCCTGCTCCACGTCAATCTCCTGACCGGCCTGCTCTGCGCCGTCGCGCAAGCATACGCTGCCCAAACGAACGCCCCGGCCGGCGTGCGTGCGCTACGGATCGAGGCCGACGCCGCGCTGCGCATCGATGGCGTGCCGGACGACGCCGTCTGGCAACGGGCGCCGGAGTTCGACGCTTTCCACAAACATGCGCCCCGCGACGATGGCGTGACCCAGCTGGCGGCGTGGAACGACCGCCAGATCCACCGTTCGCTGCTGTACCGCTATCAATGGCGCCACGGACGCATCGTCTCGCTCGGCGTGGTCGACGACAAGTTGCCGCTGGTGGACGAGCGCAGCCAGTCGCTCGCCTTCAAGTTGCAGTGGGAAGTGCGAGGCGCTGAAGATGACGTCCGCGCCGCCAGAACGGCGGCGCGGTAGCCGATGATCAGAACGCGGCGATGCCGGTCTGGGCGCGGCCCAGGATCAGGGCGTGGATGTCGTGCGTGCCTTCGTAGGTGTTGACCACCTCGAGGTTGACCATGTGGCGGATGATGCCGAACTCGTCCGAGATGCCGTTACCGCCCAGCATGTCGCGCGCGGTGCGGGCGATGTCGAGCGACTTGCCGCACGAATTGCGCTTCATGATCGAGGTGATTTCGACCGCTGCCGTGCCTTCGTCCTTCATGCGGCCCAGGCGCAGGCAACCCTGCAGGCCGAGCGTGATTTCGGTCTGCATGTCCGCCAGTTTCTTTTGCACCAGCTGGTTCGCGGCCAGTGGTTTGCCGAACTGCTGGCGGTCGATCGTGTACTGGCGCGCGGTGTGCCAGCAGTCTTCGGCCGCGCCCAGCGCGCCCCAGGCAATGCCGTAACGGGCCGAATTCAGGCAGGTGAACGGGCCCTTCAGGCCGCGTACTTCGGGAAAGGCGTTTTCTTCCGGGCAGAACACGTTGTCCATCACGATTTCGCCGGTGACCGAGGAACGCAAGCCGAACTTGCCGTGGATTGCCGGCGCCGACAAACCCTTGTAGCCTTTTTCCAGCACGAAGCCGCGGATCGCGCCTTCGTCGTCCTTGGCCCACACCACGAACACGTCGGCGACTGGCGAATTGGTGATCCACATCTTTGAGCCGGTGAGCGAATAGCCGCCATCGACCTTGCGCGCGCGCGTGACCATCGAGGCCGGGTCGGAACCGTGGTTCGGTTCGGTCAGGCCGAAACAGCCGATCCATTCGCCGGTGGCCAGCTTCGGCAGGTATTTTTGTTTAGTCTCTTCGTTGCCGAATTCGAAGATCGGCACCATCACGAGGGATGACTGCACGCTCATCATCGAGCGGTAGCCGGAATCGACGCGTTCGACTTCGCGCGCGATCAGGCCATAGGCGACGTAATTCAGGGCCGGGCCGCCGTACTGCTCGGGAATGGTCGGTCCCAGCAGGCCCAGTTCGCCCATCTCGCGAAAGATCGACACGTCCATTGCTTCGTGACGGAACGCTTCCAGGATGCGTGGCTTGAGTTTGTCCTGGCAATACGCGGCGGCGGCGTCGCGCACCATGCGCTCATCGTCAGTCAGCTGGCTATTGAGCAGCAGCGGATCGTCCCAGTGGAACTGGGTGCGGGAAGACTTGCGGGGCACATCGGAAAGGCTCATCTGGCATCCTGTCTCTGGGTTCTGGTGCGAACGCGCCGTGGATCGGCGGCTGCACCATTATAGAAACCGGACTGCCATGCATCTTTTGAAACTGCGACAGGCATTTTCATTTTTGCCCTACCGCGCAGGATGGCGCCGAGCGCGGGATCAGCGCTCGGGCGTGCTGGCGAATTTGCCGCCGTGGAAGATCAGCGCCGGCTGCGGCTGCACCAGGCACTGCTCGACTTCGCCCACGAAGATCACGTGGTCGCCTTCCGGGTAGCGGCTGCGGTTATGGCATTCGAACCACGCCGACACCCCTTTCAGGATCGGCAGGCCGGTGCGCGACAGTTCGTAGTCGACACCTTCGAACGGATTCTCGCTGCGCCTGGCGAAGCGCATGGCGAGCTCTTCCTGGCCGGCCGACAGCACGTTGATCACGTAGTGCGAATTGCCGCTGAACACCGGCAGGCTATTGGCGCCGGCGCCCAGGCTCCACAGCACCAGCGGCGGGTCGAGCGAGACCGAGTTGAACGAACTGGCGGTCAGGCCGCGGAAGCTGCCGTCGGCCAGGCGCGTGGTAATTACGGTCACGCCGGTCGCGAATTGCGACAGCGCGTGGCGAAAATGCGTCGTATCGAAGCCGCGCGAGGTGGCGCGAGGAGAGCGTGTGTTCATCGGTGTCCTGAATGTTGGCGCTCATTATGCCATTGACAAGCGGATTGGTGCCCGGCCGGGCTGTCATCACGTGCCGGTGCGTGTTCGCCACCACCGGTTGGGACGCGCCCTGCATGAACAGTCGCTTTGCGCTACATTAAGCTTTATCCAAACAGATTAACGCCAAGGTGAACCTATGAGTGAACAAGCAGCGATCGAGGTCGCCATCCTGGGTGGCGGCTGCTTCTGGTGTACGGAAGCGGTGTACCTCGAAGCACGCGGCATCACGCGTGTCGAATCCGGCTACATGGGCGGCCATGTCGTCAATCCTACCTACGAACAGGTATGCGGCGCCGCCACCGGCCACGTGGAAGTGGTGCGGCTGGAATTCGATCCATCGGTGATCAGCTACCGCGACATCCTCGAGATCTTCTTCACCATCCACGACCCGACCACGCAAGACCGCCAGGGCAACGACGTCGGCCCGCAATACCGCTCGGCGATCTTTACCACGTCAAGCGAGCAGGAAGCCACCGCGCGCAAGGTGATGGACGAGATGCGCCTGGTGTGGGACGCGCCGATCGTGACCCAGGTGCTGCCGCAAGACACCTGGTACAAGGCCGAGGATTATCACCAGAACTATTTCGCGCAGCATCCGCTGCAAGGCTATTGCGCGTTCGTGGTGGCGCCCAAAGTGACCAAGTTCCGCAAGACCTTCACGGACCGTTTGAGGGCGTAATCCCCGCGCTCATGTCGGGACGCCGGCCGGTGTCCCGATCTCTCGGTCAATCACGCATACATGTACAAGCGCGACCACGGTATCTGCGCCGGGTCGCCGCCCGCCTTGCCGCCCACGATCTGGTACAGGCTGATGCGGTCATGGACGAAGGCATAGGCGCAGCCGGCCAGGTACAGCTGCCAGATGCGAAAGCGGCGCTTGTCGGTCAGCGTGCGCAGCAGATCGGCGTTGCGCTCGAAATTCTCGGTCCAGATGGCGCAGGTGCGCGCGTAATGGCGGCGCAGGTTTTCGACGTCACGCACTTCCAGGCCGCCTTCCTGCATTGCCTTGATCACCATGCCCAGGTGCGCCAGTTCGCCGTGCGGAAACACGTATTCGTTGATGAACTGGCCGCCGCCATAGGGCGTGGCGGCGCCGCCCGGGTCAGTGCTGGTGATGCCGTGGTTCATGACGATGCCGTCCGCCGTCAGCAGGCCGCTCAGGCGCGCGAAATAATCCTTCAGCTGGCGCACCCCCACGTGCTCGAACATGCCGACGCTGGTAATGCGCTCGAAGCGGCCGTCGATGTCGCGGTAATCCTGCAGCCGGATCTCGACCCGGTCTTGCAGCCCGGCACGCGCCACCCGTTCGCGCGCCAGCGCGGCCTGGTTCTCGGACAAGGTCACGCCGACGCAGTGCGCGCCGAAGCGGCTGGCCGCGCGCAGCACCAGCGCGCCCCAGCCGCAGCCGACGTCGAGCAAGGTGTGGCCGGGGCGCAGGTCGATCTTCTTGAGGATGTGGTCGATCTTGCGGATCTGGGCCGTGGCCAGGTCTTCGTCGCCGCGCTCGAAATAGGCGCAGGAGTACACCATGCCGGGATCGAGCCAGGCTGCGTAGAAGTCGTTGGAAACATCGTAGTGGTAGCGGATCGCATCGCGCTCGCGCTCGCGGGTGCGGCCGTGGCCGCCGCCATGGGCGCGTGCGCCGGGCAGGGCGCCCAGCGCCTGGCGCAGGTGCGCCAAAAAACCGGGCGGATGTTCATCGCGGCTGGCGGCGCTCCAGGCGGCCAGCGCGTTGCCGATGTCGATGATGTCGGCCGCGCGCCCGATCACGTCGATCGCGCCCTCGACATAGGCGCGGCCCAGGCTGTACAGCGAAGGCGAGCGCAGGTAGCGCAGCGCACCCGGGCCGGGAATCCGGATCGTCACGCGCGGCGGGTCGGGCGAGAGGTCGGTGTGCTCGCCGTTCCATAGCTCGATGCGCAGCGGCAGCGTCAGCTTGTCGAGCGCATTGTCGGCCGTGCCCGCCGCGATTGGCAGCTTGAACTGATCGAACACGTCGATCCTCCCGCGAGAAGGCAGGCGTGTCGGGTCGCCGGCCTAGGGTTGCAAGCGCTGGCGCGTCCAGCTGCCGTCTTCCTGCCGTTCATAGACGATGCGGTCGTGGAAGCGCGAACGCCGTCCTTGCCAGAATTCGATGCGTTCCGGCACCAGGCGGAAGCCGCCCCAGTTGGCGGGACGCGCCGGGTCTTCGCCGGCTGCCTGCGCCACCGCCTCGTAGTTCGCTTCCAGCTGGGCGCGGCTGTCGATCGGCGCGCTTTGTGCCGATGCGATCGCCGACAGCCGGCTCTTGAGCGGCCGGCTGCGGAAATAACGGTCGCTTTCCTCAGCCGCGGTGCGCTCCACACGTCCTTCGATGCGCACCTGACGCTCAAGTTCGCTCCAGAAGAAGAGCAATGCAGCATAACTGTTGTCGCTCAAATCGCGCGCCTTCTTGCTCTCGTAATTCGTATACCAGGTGAAACCGCGCGGGTCGAATTGCTTGACCAGCACGATGCGCGAGCTGGGCCGGCCATCTGCCGCAACGGTGGCCAGCGTCATCGCGTTCGGCTCGTTGACCTCGGCCTTCAGCGCCTGCTCGAACCAGGCCGTGAACTGCTCGATCGGGTCGTTCAGCACGTCGGCTTCGTCCAGCGTGGCGTGACCGTAATCCTTGCGCAGGTCGGCCACCGCCTGGCCCAGCCTGGGGGACAGCGGCGCGCCTGGTTCGATCAGGCCGCGCCGTGCCTGCATCGACTGGCCAAGCTTCGCCATCTGTTCGGGCGAAAACAGGCGCATCGCCATCGGCGCCATCGTGCTTTCTTCACGGTCCATGTGCGCCGTGTAGCGCCCGACGAAGCGATTGACCGCGCTGCTGGTGAGCGCCGTGCCCGTGCCTTCGGCAATGGCGGTCAATTGCTCGTGCAGGTCTTGCCACAGCGCGTCCATCTCCTTGTGGTCTTGCAGGATGGTCGGCGCCAGCGCCTGCAAGGTCGCCGCATCCTCGCCTTGCGCCACGGCGCGCAGCATCGGGATCAGGTCCTGCTCTTCGTCGTCGTGGTGCAGGTGGGCGGCCTTGTCGAAGTAGCGCAGGATGGCGCTGGCGGCCTGGCGCGCCTGATCGTCGGCACCGTGTTCGGGCAGGTGGGTCAGCAGTTTTTCCAGGGTCGCCAGCTGCTTGCGGATGCGGCCGTGGCAATGTTTGAGCACGGCGATCGGCTGGCTAAAATCGGGGGCGGTGTCGGGCAGGAGTGAGCTCATTTGGCGTGATTGGCGTTTTAGTGACACACGAAAAGTGTAGGCGGCACTATTTGATTGACTAAGAACTATTTTAGTGCAGATGCGCAAGAACGGTCCGCTACAATGCTGAGATGAACACGATCAACACCTCTATGTTTTCGGCAGCACTGGAAGAAGAAGTCGACTTCGCGCGCCGCTTCGGCGGCATTGCCCGCCTTTATGGCGAGCGTGCGCTTGAACGTTTCCGCGGGGCGCACGTTTGCGTGATCGGCGTCGGCGGCGTCGGTTCCTGGGTGGTCGAAGCGCTGGCGCGCAGCGCGGTCGGGCGCCTGACCCTGATCGACCTCGACAACGTGGCCGAATCGAACATCAACCGCCAGATCCAGGCCCTGAGCTCGACCGTCGGCATGGCCAAGATCGAAGCCTTGCAGCAGCGTATCGCCGGCATCAATCCATTTTGCCAGGTGGACCTGGTCGAAGATTTCATCGATCCCGACAACATCACGACCCTGGTTGCGGACAAAGGTTTCGACTACGTGGTCGACGCCATCGACAGCGTCAAACCGAAGGCGGCGCTGATCGCCTGGTGCCACGCCAACGGCATGCCGCTGGTGGTGGTGGGCGGCGCCGGTGGCCAGACCGATCCTACCAAAGTCGAGTTGCGCGACCTGGCCCGTACCGAGCAGGAACCATTGCTCAAGAAAGTGCGCAAGATCCTGCGCGCGCAGTACGGTTTCGCGCGCGGCGAAAAGCAGAAGTACCACATCGACGCCGTGTTTTCGATGGAGCCGCTGCAGTATCCCGACAGCGGCGACGACGCCTGCGCCATCGACCCCAACAGCATCACCGGCCTGAACTGCGCCGGCTTCGGCTCGAGCATGGTGGTGACCGCCACCTTCGGCATGGTGGCCGCCGGCCAGGTGCTGCGCAAGCTGGCCGATGCGGCCAATGCGGCGCCTGCCGAGGCGCCTGCCGTGACAGTCACAGCACCGCCAGCCCAAGCTGGGCAAGCCGAAGCGGCCTTGCTATCATAGGTTCAGCTGCAATCGATGTCGGTTGCGACCTTTTGATGGAAGAGACCACATGATTCGTCGATCCGCATTCATCGCCCTGCTGCTGGCGGCAGCGAGTGTCCAGGCGCAGCAGGAAGGCGCGCAGGATCCGAGCAAGCAGGCGACCCAGCCGCCGCCGGAGGCGCAGCAGCCGCTCACGCCGCCCGCCGAGCCACAGGCGGTCACGCCGCCGGCGACCCCGGAAGTGCCGGTGCCGCAGGTCGAGATCATCGATCGCGTGGTCGGCAAGGGCCTGGAAGCGTCGGCCGGCAACAAGGTCAAGGTCAACTACACCGGCTGGTTCCATAAACCTTTGGCGCCCAAGCAGCGCGGCCGCAAATTCGATTCCTCGCTCGATGCCGGCCGCACGCCGATCGAGTTCCAGCTCGGCGCCGGACGCGTGATCAAGGGCTGGGAGCAGGGCGTGGCCGGCATGAAGGTGGGCGGCAAGCGCACCCTGATCATCCCCAGCGCGCTGGCCTACGGCAAGCGCGGCGCGGGCGGCGGTTCGATTCCGCCGGATGCCGACCTCATCTTCGACGTGGAACTGCTGGACGTGAAATAACGCTTGGAACCTATCAGGATAGGTTCTTAATGCACGTGTCCCTGCAGGGTGCAATGGTGGTGGGTCGTGCCTTGCTCGACCTGCAGCGTGCAGTGATGAATTGAAAAATCCGCGCGCAGCTGTTCGGTGATCGCATCGAGCGCCGCGTCGCCCGGATAACCGTCCGGCATCACCACGTGCGCCGTGAGCGCGTTCTCGGTGGTGCTCATGGCCCAGATATGCAGATCGTGCACTTCGCGCACACCCGGCCGCGCGCACAGGAAAGCGCGTACCGCGTCGGCATCGACCCCGGGCGGGACCGCCGCCATCGACAGCTGCACCGATTCGCGCAGCAGCGACCAGGTGCCGAGCACGATCACCACCACGATCACCAGGCTCACCGCCGGGTCGATCCAGGTCCAGCCGCTGGCCATGATCGCCAGGCCCGAGATCACCACGCCGAGCGAGAGCGCGGCATCGGCCGCCATGTGCAGGTAGGCGCCGCGGATGTTCAGGTCGCCCTTGCTGCCGGCCAGGAACAGCCAGGCCGAGAAGCCGTTGATCAGCACACCGATACCGGCCACGATCGCCACCGTGGCACCCATCACCGGCGCCGGCGCGTTAAAGCGCTGCAGCGCTTCCCAGGCGATCGCGCCGCACGCCACCATCAGCAGCAGGCCGTTGCCCAGCGCCGCCAGGATCGACGAGCCGCGCAGGCCGTAGGTGTAGCGGCCCTTGGGCGCACGCTTGGCCAGCATGGCGGCGCCCCAGGCCAGCATCAGGCCCAGCACGTCCGACAGGTTGTGGCCGGCGTCGGCCATCAGCGCGGTGGAATGGGCGATGAAGCCGTAGGCGAACTCGATGATGACGAAGGCCATATTCAGGCCGATGGCGAGCGCGAAGGCGCGGCCGTTGCCGTCGGGCGAGGGCATGTGATGGTGGTGGTGGCCGAAACCGTGGCTGTGGCCATGGTCATGATCGTGGTCGCCGTGGGAATGAGCGTGATCGTGGTCGTGCTTGTGAACGTGCTGGTGGTCGTGATTCATGCATCCATCCCGGTGGCGGGTTCGGCGATGTGCTCGAACATGGTGGAGAGCAGGCTGCTGATGTGGGCGTCGGCAGCGGCATAGAACACCTGCTTGCCCTGGCGCTCGGCCTTGACGATGCGGGCGGCGCGCAACAGGCGCAGGTGGTGGCTGACCAGCGAGCTGGACAACGAAAGAGTGGCGGCGATGTCGCCCACTGCGGTCGGCTGCGCCAGGCAGGCCAGCACGATGCGCAGGCGGGTCGGGTCGCCCAGCAGGTGGAACAGGTCGGCCAGCTGGCCGATCGCTTCCTCGGGCGGGGTGGCGATCGCTTGCGCCGGGTGCAGGTGAACGTGGGTATCGGTCATATCTAACATGTGAATAGCTGTTCATATGTTAGTTGAAACGTCGGCAGGCCGCAACACGTATGCATTCGTTTTTTGTGGGCAACGCTACAGGCGATTGCTATGATCGATCGAACAACCATGTCGCAGCGGCGCCAGGCAGCCAACTTTCAAGGAACTCAGATGATGTCCATGCTCAAGACCATGCGCGCCGCGATCCTGCTCGGGGTTGTTGCGGTGAGCACAGCGCAGGCCGCCCCGGCGCAGCAAGAAGTGGAAGCACTGGTGCAACGCTTCACCGCCGCCCAGAGCGGCTTCGATCCAGCCACGCTCAGGGCGCTTACCGCCGATAACTACATCGAGATCTCGCCGCTGGGCGAGGTCGATCCGCGCGAGAAAATGCTGTCGTTCTACGTGAAGAAGGACGATAAGCCGCGTCCCGAGATCGCGCTCGACGAGCTGTCGACGCGGGTGCTGGGCGAGACCGCGGTCACGCTGGCCCGGGTGTCGTATTCGATGATGGCCGGCGGCCAGAGCCGCACCTTCGCGCTGCGCTCGACCTTCGTCGCGGCCAGGCAGGGCGGCGCCTGGAAGCTGGTGTCGGCGCAGTACACGCCGATCCGCCCTCAGGCGCCCAAGTAAATCAGCGCGCCGTCTTGTCCCTGACCTGCCCGTCGTCGTCGCGGATTTCGGGCTGGCCGAGTTTCAGCTCGCGCTCGAGCGCCTGCAACTGCGGCAGGATGCGCTTCCGGTCGCCCACCGCCACCACGATCATGCTGGCCGGATCAAGCCACTCGCGCGCCACCTTCTGCACCTCATCGGCATCGACCGCGGCCAGGCGCCGCGCCAGCGTGTCGTAGTAATCCGGCGCCAGGTCGTACACGAACAATTCGGTCAGGCTGGCGCCGACGTCGGCATTGGTCTCGAACTGTCCGGGCAGCGACAGCAACTGGGCGTCGCGCGCGGCCTTCAGTTCGTCGGCTGACAGGGGCGTGTCGCGCAGCGCGGCGATCTCGCGGAAGATCTCGCGCACCGAGGCGCCGGTGGCGTCCTGCTGCACGCTGGCCTCGATCGAGAACGGGGCCGGGGTGCGGTCGTAGTCGAAGTGCGAGTAGATGCCGTAGGTGTAGCCGCGGGTTTCGCGCAGGTTGTTGTTGAGCCGGCTCGAGAACATCCCGCCCAGCACGCCGTTCATGACTTGCAGCGGTGCGAAATCCGGCGTGTCGCGCGCCGGGCCCATGCTTGCCACCTGGAGCGCGGTCTGGCCGGTATCGGGATGGTCGACCAGCACCAGGCGCGCGCCGGTCGGGCGCGGCGCGTCCGGCGTGCCGCCCGGCGCTTTTGCCGCCGGCCATTCGCCGAAGTATTTTCTGGCCAGCGTTTCGAGCTCAAGACGCGTGATGTCGCCCGTGACCACCAGCGCCGCGTTGGACGGCACATAGTGGCGCTGCCAGAAACCGGCGATGTCGTCGCGCGTGGTGCGGCGGATTGCCGGCTCCAGGCCAAGCTGGCCGTAGCCTTTCGGGTGCTTGGGGCCAAACAGCGCGCCGGCCGCCGCCAGCGCCGCCACCGTTTCCGGGTCCTCGCGCTGCTGCATCAATGAGCCGATGCGGTCGGCGCGCTGGCGCTCGATCTCGGCGCTCGGAAACGCCGGGCGCTGCACGATGTCGGCCATCACATCCAGTGCACGCTCGAAGGTGGCGCGCAATGCCAGCAGCGACACGGTGGAGACGTCGTCGCTGCTGCCGGTGTCGAGGAAGGCGCCCAGCTGCGCAATCTCGTCGGCGATCTGCGGCGCGCTGCGCGTGGCGGTGCCTTCTTCGAGCATCTGCGCCGTGAAGCCGGCCAGGCCGGGTAGATTGACCGGATTGGCCGCGCCGCCGCTGCGCACTACCAGCTGGCTCGACACCAGCGGCAGGGCCGGATTGTGGTGGTGGATCACGCGCAGGCCGTTGGGCAGCACGAACGACTCGCCGCGCGGCGCCTTGAAGCGCGGCGCGGGACCGGCCTGCGGCGGGTTGGCGCGCCAGGCCTCGGCCTGGTTCAGGGGCGCCTCAATGCCGGCGCCTGGTGCTGGCGCCTTGGCCAGCTTGGGCGGCGCCGGATCGTTCACTTTCGGTTTGCCCGGCACGCCGGTCACCACCACCCGCGCCGTCTTGGGCAGCCACGTACGCACCGCGCGCTGCACCGCGGCGGCGTCGACCCGGCGCAGGCGCGCCAGGTCCTTCGGCAGGTAGCCCGGGTCGCCGGTGTACAGGTTGTAGTGATTCAGTTGCTCGGCCAGGCCGTCGCCGCCCAGCTTTTCGAGCGACGCCAGCAGCGCCGTTTCCAGGCTGTTGCGGGCGCGCTCGATTTCGCGCTGCGTCGGGCCGTGCTCGGCCAACTGCGCCAATTCAAGATCGATCGCCGCTTCCAGCTCTTGCGGGGTGTGGCCGGCGCGCGCCGTGACGTCGATCACGAAGGACGAGCTTAACGCGAGCGAGGTCTGGCCGGCGTCGACGTCCTGCGCGATCTGGCGCTCGTAGACCAGCGACTTGTACAGGCGCCCGGCCTTGCCGCCGCCCAGGATGTGGGCCGCCACCAGCAGCTCGGCGTCGCCGGCCTGGTAGGCGGGCGGCGTCAGCCAGCCCATGAACACGCGCGGCAGCTCGACCCGGTCGCGCACCGTCACCCGGCGCTCGGCCGTGATCGGCGGCGTGACCACGTTCGGGCGCGCGACGTCCGGGCCACGGCGCAGGCTGCCGAAGTAGCGCGTGACCAGTTCGCGCGCATTGCGCTTGTCGAAGTCGCCGGCCAGCACCAGGCTGGCGTTGTTGGGACCGTAGTAGCGGGCAAAGAAGTCGCGCACGTCGGCCAGTTTCGCGCCCTGGATGTCGGCGTGCGAACCGATGATCGAGGCGTGGTACGGGTGGCCTTTCGGGAACAGCGCCTGCGCCAGCGCTTCCTCGACGATGCCATAGGGCTCGCCCTCGACCGTCTGGCGCCGTTCGTTGCGCACCACATCCTGCTGCACCGTCAAGGCCTGCTGGTCCAGCACGTCGAGCAGGTAGCCCATGCGGTCGGCGTGCACCCACAGCGCCAGCTCGAGCCGGTTGGCCGGCACGGTGTCGTAGTAGCTGGTGCTGTCGTAGCCGGTGCCGCCGTTGCTGTCGGTAGCGCCCGCGCCTTCCAGCAGGCGGTCGGCCATCCCGCGCGGGATGTGGCGCGTCTGCGCGAACATCATGTGCTCGAACAGGTGGGCGAAGCCGGTCAGGCCGGGCGCTTCGTTGGCCGGGCCGACGTGGTACCACAGGTTGACGGCGACGATCGGCAGCCGCTTGTCTTCGACCAGGATCACCTGCAGCCCGTTGGGCAGCACGAACTTGTCGAAGGCGATGGACGGCGCCAAGGCGCTGGCCGGCGCCGGGGGCTGGGGCGGCAACTCCCGGGCCGGCGCCTCAGCGGGCGCAGCGGCCAGCATCAGCGGGACCATCAGGGTAGGGATCTTCACAATGTCTCCAGAATCAGGGGTGTAGCCGGGCCGAAGCCGTCATCGATGCGACGCGCTTCGCCCACCCACTATTATCCCGGATACACGGAAAAGGCGTGAGATCGCGCCCCCGGCCGCCAGCGCTTATTCGCAAAAGCGCAGCACGCCCTTGAGCGCATGGGCGGTGGCCTGTTCGCGCACCGCATGACGGTCGCCCTGGAACACCAGGCGTTCGGTATGCACCTGGTCGCCACGGGCCCAGCCGAAGCAGACGGTGCCGATCGGTTTGCCCGGCACCGCGCCGGTCGGGCCGGCGATGCCGGTGGTCGAGACGGCGATGTCGGCGCTGCTGTTGGCCACCGCGCCCGCGGCCATGGCGCCCGCCACTTCTTCGCTCACGGCGCCGAACTGGGCGATCACGGCGCTGGGCACGTCCAGCATGTCGGCCTTGGCGGTGTTGGTGTAGGTGACGAAGCCGCAGTCGAACCAGTCGCCCGAGCCGGGCACTTCGGTGATTGAATAGGCGATGGCGCCGCCGGTGCACGACTCGGCCGTGGCAAGCATCCAGCGCTTCGCTTCCATGGCCTCGCCTACTTTGCTGACAAGTTCGATGATGTCGTTCGTCACGTGAAGTCTCCTGTTTGCATCCCGCCATGCGGGCCGGCCCGGCGGCGCCATGCCGTCGCGGTACCGGGCGGGCTTGTCCGCTCACGGTTCATTCTAGCGCGTACTCCGGCGTCATGCGCACGGATCGGCATGCGCGCGCCGCCGTCCATGGGGTACTGCGGGCGCGCTGTGACCGTTCAAACATGGTGTAAATACAGTTGCAGAATTGGCTACCCAAAAGGCAACAGAAGGTTTACAGTGCGAGCCGCCCAGCCTTGGTGAAAAAATGTTCCGTGCGACATGCCGCGCGAGCGTGCTGCTATGCTGGGAGGCCCACCGGCGCCGTCGGGGCAGGGCTCTTTTTCACGGATTTTTGAACCGAGATGCCGCAGCAACGAATCGCGTGTGACGCACGTCGGCAGAGGGAGGAAGCATGAGCCGCCAGCGCTCGATCCGCAACAAGCTGGTCAAGGTAGTGATGGCGATTACCTTCGTCTCGCTGCTGGTCTCGATCGCGATCGTCGTGCTGTACGACCTGCGCAGCTATCACCGCGCGCTGACCAACGACCTGTCGACCCAGGCCGAGCTGGTCGGTCACATGACGTCGGCCGCGCTTACGTTTGATGACCCGCGCCTGGCCAACGAAAACCTGGCCCTGCTGCGTACCAGCCCGCTGGTGCGCGCCGCCGCCATCTACGATGCGCGCGGACGCCGCTTTGCCTCCTACGCCGCCAGCGCCCCGGCCACCGACCCCGAAGACGCCAGCGCGGCGCGCCCGCTGGCGCTGAGCCTGGACGCGGCGCTGGCCGAAAAGGCCAGCGGCGAGCTGCTGGTGCGCCAGCCGATCGTCGAGAACGGCGACACGCTCGGCACCGTGGTGCTGCGCGCCCACAACCGCCTGCTCGAACGCACCCTCGACTACCTGGCGATCGCCGCCGGCGTCACCGCGCTGGCGATGGCGGTGGCGTATTTGCTGACCTGGCGCTTCGGGCGCGGCCTGACGGCGCCGATCGTGGCGATCACCGAAATCGCGCGCGAAGTGGTGGCCACGCGCGACTATTCGCGCCGCGCGCCGCACAGCAGCGACGACGAAGCGGCCGAACTGGCCGATTCGTTCAACGCCATGCTGACCGAGATCGAAGGCCGCACGCGCGAGCTGGAAGAGTCGCACAGCACCACGGTGCGCGAAGCGCAGGAGCGTTCGCGCGCGCAGCAGGAAGTGATGCGCCTGAACGAGCAGCTCGAGCAGCGCGTCGACGAACGCACGCTGCAGCTGGCGCTGGCCAACGCCGAACTGGCCAACGCGAATGAAGAAGCGCGCAGCGCCAACCAGGCCAAGTCGGCTTTCCTGTCGTCGATGAGCCACGAGCTGCGCACGCCGCTCAACGCGATCCTCGGCTTCGCCCAGATCCTGACCTCCGACGTGCTGCCGTCGACGCTCGAGCAGAAGAAGGAATTCGCCAACCACATTTTAAGATCGGGCCGCCACCTGCTCACCCTGATCAACGAGATCCTCGACCTGGCCAAGGTGGAGTCGGGCACCATCACGCTGTCGATGGAGCCGGTGACGCTGGCCGACGCGCTGTTCGAGTGCCGCACCATGATCGAGCCGATCGCCGCCACGCGCAAGGTGCGGGTGCTGTTCCCGGACGTGGACGGGGCGGTGGTGATGGCCGACCGCACGCGCCTCAAGCAAGTGATGCTCAATCTGCTCTCGAACGCGGTGAAGTACAACCGCGACGAAGGCGCGGTGGTGGTCACCTGCGAGCATCCGACCCCGACCCGCCTGCGCCTGTCGGTGCAGGACACCGGCCACGGCTTGACTGCCGAGCAGGTGGCGGGTCTGTTCCAGCCGTTCAACCGCCTGGGCCAGGAAGGCGGCGCCCAGGAAGGCACCGGCATCGGCCTGGTGGTGACCAAGCGCCTGATGGAACTGATGGGCGGCGAGATCGGCGTCACCAGCAGCCCGGGCGTGGGCAGCGTGTTCTGGATCGAGCTGGCCAGCACCGCGCCACTGAAGTCGGTGCTCACTGCGGCGGCATTGGCGCCGGCCGCCCTCCCGCCAAGCGCGCCGGCCGCCGCGCCCGAAGAGGGCGACACCACCCGGCTGCCGCACCTGGTGCTGTACGTCGAAGACAACCCGGCCAACCTGCGCCTGGTGGAAGAGATCGTGGCGTTCCGGCGCGACCTGCGCATGATCTCGGCGCCCGACGGCCACCTGGGCTTGCAGCTGGCGCGCGCGCACCGTCCCGAAGTGGTGCTGATGGACCTGAACCTGCCCGGCATGAGCGGCTATGAAGTGCTCAAGCAGATGCGCAGCGACCCCGAGACCGCCGCGATTCCCGTGATCGCCCTGACCGCCAATGCGATGCCGCGCGATATCGAGCGCGGCATGGCGGCGGGCTTTCACCGTTACCTGACCAAACCGATCGACATCGACAAGTTTACCGAAGCGATCAATAGTACCCTGGTGCAGCGCCGCGATTCGGATGCGCCGGGCGAGAGGAAGGCTTCATGATTGCCCTGCAAGACATCCGGCGCGCAAAGATCCTGGTCGTCGACGACGAACCGGTCAATGTGCAACTGCTCGAGTTTTTGCTCAAAACCACCGGCTACGAAAACGTCACTTCCACCTACGACCCGCGCCAGGTGGTGGCGCTGCACCTGGCGCACCGCTTCGACCTGATCATCCTCGACCTGCACATGCCGGGCATGGACGGCTTCGACGTGATGGAGGCCCTGAAGCCGCTGGAGAGTGATTCCTGGCTGCCGGTGCTGGTGGTGACGGCCGAACCGGATAAAAAGCTGGCGGCGCTGGAAGCCGGCGCGCGCGACTTCATCGGCAAACCGTTCGACACGGTGGAGGTGATGACGCGCATCCGCAACCTGCTCGAGGTGCGCCTGCTGCACCGCGAATCGCGCGACTACGGCAACCAGCTCGAACACGAGGTGCGCGAACGGACCGCCGAACTGGAACGCTTCCGCGCCGCGATGGACGCCACGCCGGACGCGCTGTTCCTGATCGATACCGCCAGCATGGCGATGGTCGACGTCTCGCAAGGCGCCTGCCGCATGCTGGGCTTTTCGCGCGACGCGCTGCTGCGCATCGATCCGGTGGCGCTGGGCCTGGCCACCCGCTCGCAGCTGGCGCGGCATCTGGGTGAAACCGCCGGCAAGCAAGAAGGCGAACCGGAAGCCGACATCGTCGACACCGAATTGATGCGCGCCGGCGGCGAAGGCTCGGTGCCGGTCGAGATCAGCTGGAAGTTGCAGGAGCATGACGTCGACGGCAACGCCCAGCGCATGCTGATCGCGGTGGCGCGCGACACCACCGAACGGATCCAGGCTCAGGAACGGCTGCGCCACGCGGCCAGCTACGACGCCCTGACCGGGCTGCCCAACCGCACCCTGTTCTTCGAACACCTGCGCGACACGATCGAACTGGCCCAGGACAAGAACTGGCGCGTGGCGGTGCTGTGCATCACGCTCGACCGCTTCAAGGTGATCAACGATTCGCTCGGCACCGTGCTCGGCGACGAGCTGCTGGGCCAGTTCAGCACGCGCCTGGTGCGCTGCGCCGGCACGCGCGACGCGGTCGGGCGCCTGGGCGGCGACGAATTCGCGCTGATCCTGACCATGCCGCGCGACCAGCAGGACGCGGTGAACATGGCCAACGACGTGCGCGAGTCGCTGCGCCTGCCGTTCGACCTGCACGGCCAGCAGGCCGCGCTGACGGCCAGCATCGGCATCGCCATGTACCCGGACGACACGGTCGAGCCGAGCATCCTGATCAAGTACGCCGACACCGCGATGGTGCGCGCCAAGGAAGCGGGCCGCGACGGCTACCGCTTCTTCACGGCCGGCATGAACGTGCAGGTGCTGGCGCGTCTCGACCTCGAGCTGGCGCTCAGGAGCGCACTCGAAGACAACCAGTTTGTCCTGCATTACCAGCCCAAGCTTGAACTCAACACCGGCCGCATCGCCGGCGCCGAGGCGCTGCTGCGCTGGAACCGGCCCGGCTACGGCCTGGTATACCCGGCCGAATTCGTGCCGGTGATGGAAGAGACGGGCCTGGTGGTGCGGGTCGGCGAATGGATCATCGACGAAGCCTGCCGCCAGATCGCGGCCTGGAGCGCGGCCGGGGTGCGCGACATGCGGGTGGCGGTGAACGTCTCGAGCCGCCAGTTCGTCGAGGGCGACCTCGAAGGCGTGGTGCGCGCTGCGCTCGACAAGCACGGGGTCGAACCGAGCCTCTTGGAACTGGAGCTCACCGAAAGCGCGCTGATGTCGAACGCCGAGCACACCACCGAAGTACTGACGCGCCTGAAGGCGATCGGGCTGCGGGTCGGCATCGACGACTTCGGCACCGGTTACTCGAGCCTGGCCTACCTGAAGCGCTTCCCGATCGACAAACTGAAGATCGACATCGCCTTCGTGCGCGACATCGTCACCAATCCCGACGACGCTGCGATCGCGCTGGCCATCATCAGCATGGCGCACAGCCTGCACATGCAGGTGGTGGCCGAGGGCGTCGAGACGCGCGCCCAGATGGCCTACCTGCGGCGCCACCGCTGCGACGAGATCCAGGGCTTCCACTTCTCGCGCGCGCTGCCGCCCGCGCAGCTGGCCGAACTGGTGCTGGCCAACCGCGCCCAGCCCGACGAGCCGCAGCAGGTCGACGACCGGGTCCAGACCTTGCTGATCGTCGACGACGACCCCACCGTGCTGACCGCGCTGCACCGCCTGTTCCGGCGCGACGGCTACCGCGTGCTGACTGCGCAGTCGACCGACGCAGGGTTCGACTTTTTGGCCATGTACCGGGTCCAGGTGATCCTGTGCGACCAGCGCATGCCGATGATGAGCGGGACCGAGTTCCTCAGCAAGGTCAAGGAGATGTACCCGGAAACGATGCGCATCATCCTGTCGGGCGACACCGCGCTCGACGCGGTGCTCGACTCGGTCAATCGCGGCGCGATCTACCGCTTCTATACCAAGCCGTGGAACGACGCGGAACTGCGCGACAATGTGCGGCTGGCGTTCCGGCATTACTGGATGGAGCACGGGCCGTACGATGACCGCAAGGCGCCGCGCGATGAGGATGAAGCGCACGCGGCGTAACGGTACTGGCGTTGCCTATGCTGTCGTGAAGTGGTCCCATCCGGCCAGCTTGAGCTCGAGCTGGTCGCCGTTCACATCGACCAGGCGCAAGCCCGGCGCTGTATCGATTGTTCCCACGCGCGTCACCGGCGTGTCGGCCTGCCGGCCCGCGGCCAGCACGGCATCACGCGCGTCGCGTGGCGCCGTAAAGCACAACTCGTAATCGTCGCCGCCGGCCGCGGTGAAACGTCGCCGCAGCGCAAGCGGTTGCTGCGCCAGCATCGATCCCGCCGGCAGCGCATCGACATCGAGTGTCGCGCCGACGTGCGAGGCGGCCAGGATGTGCGCCAAGTCGCCCACCAGCCCGTCCGAAATATCGAGCGCCGCATGCGCGATCGGCGCTGCCGACAAGGCCAGTCCCAGCGCCACGCGTGGCGTCGGCATGTGCATGCGCAGGCCTGCCTGTTCCAGCGCCGCCGCTTCCAGCGCGACCTCATTCAAATACCCGGCCAGCGCCAGGCGCGCGTCGCCCAATGCGCCCGAAATCCAGATGTCGTCACCTGGCCGCGCCGCATCGCGTCGCAATGCCTGGCCAGGTTCGAGTTCGCCGAACACGGTGATGCAGATATTCAGCGGCCCCCTGGTGGTGTCGCCGCCAATCAGTTCGCAGTCATGTTCGTCGGCCAGCGCGAACAGGCCTGTTGAAAACCCTTCCAGCCAGGCCGGATCGGCGCCGGGCAGGGCCAGCGACAAGGTGAAAGCGACCGGCCGCGCGCCCATCGCCGCCAGGTCCGACAGGTTCACCGCCAGCGCCTTGTGCCCCAGCATGCGCGGATCGGCCCCGGCGAAAAAGTGGCGGCCCTCGACCAGCATGTCGGACGAAATCGCGAGCTGCCGACCTGGTGCCGGCGTCAGCAGGGCGCAGTCGTCGCCGATGCCGAGCGTGGCGCGACCCATACGGTCGCGCTTGAAATAGCGTTTGATGAGGTCGAATTCGGAAAGCATGGCGCCGATTGTACAGCGCCATCGATGCCCAGAAAAATGCTGCAAGTGCACATGAACATATTCGTTGAACCGTGAAAATACGTAGCCTTTGACAACTTCCTGTCTGATAGAATCAAAAACCCCGTTTGCAACAGGAAGGCTGCCCAGCATGGACTCGTCATCTGACAAAAAAGAAGAATTGCGTCAGCAACTGCGCCAAGCAGCGCTCGAATATCACCAGTTTCCCCGTCCCGGCAAGATCTCTGTCGCCCCGACCAAGGGTCTGCTGAACCAGCGCGACCTGGCGCTGGCGTATTCGCCGGGCGTGGCCGCGCCGTGCGAAGAAATCGTCAAGGACCCGGCCAATTCGTTCAAGTACACCGCGCGCGGCAACCTGGTGGCCGTGATCACCAACGGCACCGCGGTGCTGGGCCTGGGCAATATCGGCCCACTGGCGTCCAAGCCGGTGATGGAAGGCAAGGGCGTGCTGTTCAAGAAGTTCGCCGCGATCGATGTGTTCGACATCGAGATCAACGAGACCGATCCCGACAAGCTGGTCGACATCATCGCTTCGCTCGAGCCGACCTTCGGCGGCGTCAACCTGGAAGACATCAAGGCGCCCGAGTGCTTCTACATCGAGCGCAAACTGCGCGAGCGGATGAAGATCCCGGTCTTCCACGACGACCAGCACGGCACCGCGATCATCGTCGGCGCCGCCATCCTGAACGGCCTGAAGGTGGTCAACAAGAGCATCACCGAGTGCAAACTGGTGGTCTCCGGCGCCGGCGCGGCCGCGCTGGCCTGCCTCGACCTGATCGTCGACCTCGGCTTCCCGATCGAAAACATCTTTGTCACCGACCTGGCCGGCGTGGTCTACAAGGGTCGCGTCGAGTTGATGGACCCGGACAAGGAACGCTTCGCGCAAGATACGCCGCACCGTTCGCTGGCCGAAGTGATTCCCGGCGCCGACATCTTCCTCGGCCTGTCGGCCGGCGGCGTCCTGAAGCAGGACATGGTTGCCAGCATGGCACCGAACCCGCTGATCCTGGCGCTGGCCAACCCGACCCCGGAAATTTTGCCCGAAGACGTGAAAGCGGTGCGCGGCGACGCCATCATCGCCACCGGCCGCTCGGACTATCCGAACCAGGTCAATAATGTCCTGTGCTTCCCGTACATGTTCCGCGGCGCGCTCGATTGCGGCGCAACCACCATCACGCGCGAAATGGAAATCGCCGTGGTGCACGCGATTGCCGACCTGGCGCACGCCGAGCAGTCCGACATCGTGGCTTCGGCCTACGGCATCTCGAACCTGTCGTTCGGTCCGGAATACCTGATCCCGATGCCGTTCGACCCGCGCCTGCTGACCCATATCGCGCCGGCCGTGGCCAAGGCGGCGATGGATGGCGGCGTCGCCTCCCGTCCGATCGAAGACCTGGCCGCCTACGCCGAAAGCCTGCAGCAGTTCGTGTACCGCAGCGGCACCTTCATGAAGCCGCTGTTTACGGTGGCCAAGAGCGCCCCGGCCGAACTCAAGCGCATCGTCTACGCCGAAGGCGAAGAAGAGCGCGTGCTGCGCGCGGTGCAGGTGGTGGTCGATGAAAACCTGGCGCGTCCGATCCTGGTCGGCCGTCCGGCGGTGCTGGAGCAGCGCATCGAGAAGTTCGGCCTGCGCCTGAAACTGGGCCAGCACTTCGACGTGATCAACCCCGATTTCGACGAGCGCTACCGCGACTACTGGCAGAGCTACCACGCCATGGTGATGCGCAAAGGCATTACCCAGGACCTGGCCAAGCTGGCCATGCGCCGCCGTCACACCCTGATCGGCGCCATGATGATCCACAAGGGCGAAGCCGACGGCATGATCTGCGGCACCTACGGCACCACCCAGATGCACCTCGAGTTCATCGAGCAGGTGCTGGGCAAGCGCGCCGGCGCCAATGTGTATGCGGCGATGAACATCATCATCACGCCGGAGCGTCAACTGGCGATGGTCGACACCCACGTCAACGAGAACCCGAACGCCGAGCAACTGGCCGAGATTACGATCATGGCGGCGGAAGAGATGGAACGCTTCGGCATCGTGCCGCGCGCGGCGCTGCTGTCGCATTCCAATTTCGGCACGTCGAACAGCGAATCGGCGCTCAAGATGCGCGCCGCGCTGGCCCTGGTGCAGCAAAAGAAGCCGGGCCTGGAAATCGACGGCGAAATGCACGGCGACGCCGCGCTCGACACCCGCAACCGCTCCAAGATCATGCCGGAGTCGACCCTCACGGGTGACGCCAACCTGCTGGTGCTGCCAAACATCGACGCCGCCAACATCTCGTACAACCTGCTCAAGACCGCAGCCGGCAACGGCATCGCGATCGGGCCGGTGCTGCTCGGCTGCGCGCGTCCGGTACACATCCTGACACCGTCGGCGACGGTGCGCCGCATCGTGAACATGACAGCGCTGGCGGTGGTGGACGCGGTTTCTCAGCGGTAATTTTTGGTGTCGGGGAAGGGCGATCACGGCCGTTCCCCGACGCTGGCTTCGATAGGTCTGGTGTAGCGTACTTGCGTTGCATCAGGCGTATTTGTCATCACTAGTCGCGATTTGTCGTCGCGCAAGGACACTGGTAACAAACCGTAAGCGGACGCCGCTTGGAGTCACTTTGCCGTCATAATGCTCGGATGGTTGTTGCTTTTATTGCACGATGTTTCTAATCTGCAAAGGCCGTGCCAGCCCCGTCTGTTACAATCCCGGCTTGTCTTTCCAATGTGTGGCGCCTGCAGGACCACCTTCTACGATCCAAGAACATGCATAAAAAAAGAGCCCTCATTACCGGTATCACCGGCCAGGATGGCGCCTATCTGGCGCAGCTGCTCCTGGAAAAAGGCTATCACGTCACTGGTACCTATCGCCGCTCGAGCTCGGTCAATTTCTGGCGCATCGACGAACTGGGCGTTACTGCACATCCGAATCTGTCGCTGGTCGAATACGACCTGACCGACCTCGCATCGAGCCTGCGCCTGATCGAAAGCGCGCGCCCGGACGAAGTCTATAACCTGGCGGCGCAGAGCTTCGTCGGCGTCTCGTTCGACCAGCCGCTGGCCACCGCATCGATCACCGGCCTGGGCGCCGTCAACCTGCTCGAAGCGATCCGCATCGTCAATCCGAAGATCCGCTTCTATCAGGCGTCGACCTCGGAAATGTTCGGCAAGGTGCAGGCAGTTCCACAAAAAGAAGACACCCCGTTCTATCCACGCAGCCCGTACGGCGTGGCCAAGTTGTACGCGCACTGGATGACGATCAATTACCGCGAGTCATACGACATCTTCGGTTCATCGGGCATCCTGTTCAACCACGAGTCGCCACTGCGCGGCCGCGAGTTCGTCACCCGCAAGATCACCGACTCGGTGGCCAAGATCGTGCTCAACAAACTCGACGTGCTCGAACTGGGCAACCTGGACGCCAAGCGCGACTGGGGCTATGCCAAGGAATACGTCGAAGGCATGTGGCGCATCCTGCAAGCGGCCAACCCGGATACGTATGTGCTGGCGACCAACCGCACCGAGACCGTGCGCGACTTCGTCACCATGGCCTTCAAGGGCGCGAACGTGGCGATCGAATTCAGCGGCAGCGGCGAGAACGAAGTCGGCCACTGCGCCCGTACCGGCAAGCAGCTGGTGCGCATCTCGCCCAAATTCTACCGTCCGGCCGAAGTCGAGCTGCTCATCGGCGACCCGGCGAAAGCCAAGCGCGAGCTGGGCTGGGAACCAAAGACCACGCTCGAAGAGCTGTGCCAGATGATGGTCGACGCCGACCTGCGTCGCAACGAACTGGGCTTCTCGTTCTGACATGACGCGCATGGCCACGGACCAGATCCCCGTCCCGGTTGCAGGGCGGGAAGGCGAGGGCCGGCGCGCCCTGATTACCGGCCTGCGCGGTTTTACGGGCCGCTACCTGGCGCAAGAACTCACGGCCGCCGGCTATCGCGTGTTCGGCACCGCGATGCCGGGCGACGAACTTGGGCCCGACATGTTCTCGATGGACCTGTGCGACCGCGAGGCCGTGGCCGCCGTGGTCGAACAAGTCAAACCGGACGTGGTGGCGCACCTGGCCGGTATCGCCTTCGTGGGCCATGCCAACGTCGAAGCGATCTACCGCGTCAACGTGGCCGGCACCCGCAATCTGCTCGAAGCCCTGGCCGCCGGCAACCACCGTCCCACCAGCGTGCTGCTGGCGTCGTCGGCGAATATCTACGGCAACGCCAGCGTCCCCGTCATCGACGAGAACGTCCCGGCGGCGCCGGCCAACGACTACGCGGTGAGCAAACTGGCCATGGAATACATGGCGCGCCTGTGGATGGACCGGTTGCCGATCACGATCGTGCGCCCGTTTAACTACACCGGCGTGGGCCAGAGCGAGAATTTTTTGCTGCCCAAGATCGTGTCGCACTTTCGCCGCAACGAAGCGCGCATCGAACTGGGCAACCTGGCGATCGCGCGCGACTTTTCCGATGTGCGCATGGTCGCGCGCAGCTACCGTCGCCTGCTGGCGGCGGCGCCCGCCGGCGAAGCCTTCAACGTATGTTCGGGCAGGTCCAATTCGCTGGCCAACCTGATCGACATGATGGGAGAAATCGCCGGCTATCGCATCGACGTGCAGGTCAATCCCGCCTTCGTGCGCGCCAACGACGTCTTGCAGCTCACCGGCAGCAACGACAAGCTGCGCGCCGTGATCGGCGAGCTGGCGCCGACGCCCTTGTACGACACCTTGCGCTGGATGTACCAGGCGTGAGCGGCGCCGCTGTTTACAGCGCTGCGCGAACCATCACCCCGGGACGCCGCCACGCTAATTGCTGCCGTGGCCGCTGCCGTCCTTTCGCAGTAAGCTAGCCCACTATGCGTGTTCTTCATTTTTCCAAGACCTACCATCCCGATTCCTTCGGCGGCATCGAACAAGTGATCCGCCAGCTGTGCGTCGGCACCGGGCGCCTGGGCGTGACCAACAGCGTGCTGGCCTTGTCGCGCCAGGACAATCTGGCGCCGATCGAATTCGAAGGCCACACCGTGCACCGGGTGCCGCTGAACTTCGAGATCGCTTCCAACGCGGTGTCGATGCAGGCTTTCGGCGCACTGGCGCGCCTGGCGCGCGAGGCCGACGTGGTGCACTACCACTTCCCGTGGCCGTTCATGGACATGGCGCATTTCATCGCGCGCATCAACAAGCCGAGCGTGGTGACCTACCACTCCGACATCGTGCGCCAGCGCCACCTGCTGCGCCTGTACCAGCCGCTCAAGCACCGCTTCCTGGGCAGCGTCGACTCGATCGTGGCCAGTTCGCCCAACTACATGGCCTCGTCGCCGGTGCTGGGGCGCTACCGCGACAAGACCCGCATCATTCCGTATGGCCTCGACAAAGCCACTTACGCCAAGCCGGAACCCGACCGCCTGGCGCACTGGCGCGCGCGCATCGGTCCCAAGTTCTTCCTGTTCGTCGGCGTGCTGCGCTACTACAAGGGCTTGCACATCCTGCTCGAAGCGGCGGCAAGCACCGATTATCCGATCGTGATCGTCGGCGCCGGCCCGACCGAGGCGGAACTGAAAGAGCAGGCCGCGCGCCTGGGCCTGAAAAACGTGATGTTCGTCGGCGCCCTCGACGAGCAGGATAAAGCGGCGCTGCTGACGCTGTGCTACGCGGTGACGTTCCCGTCGCACCTGCGCTCGGAAGCGTTCGGCATGTCGCTGCTGGAAGGGGCGATGTACGGCAAACCGATGATCTCGAGCGAGATCGGCACCGGCACCACCTACGTGAACATCGAAGGCGAGACCGGCCTGGTGGTGCCGCCATCGGACCCGCTGGCGCTGCGCTCTGCGATGCGCACGCTGTGGGACAACCCGGAACTGGCGCGCACCATGGGCCGGCGCGCCGAAGCGCGTTTCGAGGCGCTGTTCACGGCCGAGACGATGGCGCGCAACTACAACGAGCTGTATCGCGAACTGGTGGCGCGCAAGGCGCCGCTGACGGTGGCGGCGGGCGAGCCGGTGCAGCCCTGAAAAGGTCGCTGATCGCTGTGTAATGGAGGGTTGGCCTCGGCGGCCCCGCGGCGAAGCCGCCAACCCTACGGTGAAGCGGCGCGTTACGCCGCCGCTTTTTCCGCTTCCACTTCCACCTTCACCGACTGCGCCGTCTCGGCCCAGCGCAAGCGAATCTCGCGAATCGCCGGCATCTTCCCGGTAAACAAGTCGACCAGCTGCGGATCGAAATGCCGGCCTTTCTGCTGGTGCAAAAAGTCGATCGCTTCTTGCTCGCTCCACGCCTTCTTGTACGGCCGCTCCGACGTCAAGGCATCGAACACGTCGGCGATCGCCGTGATCCGTCCCACCAGCGGAATCTGCTCGCCGGCCAGGCCGTGCGGGTAGCCGCTGCCGTCGTACTTTTCGTGGTGGGTCAGCGCAATGCTGCGCGCCAGCGCCAGCATGCCGCCGGCGTGTTCGCCGATGATCTCGGCGCCGATCGTCACGTGGCTCTGCATGATCTTCCATTCGTCGGCGTCCAGTGGACCGGGTTTTTGCAGGATCCGGTCCGGGATGCCGATCTTGCCGACGTCGTGCATCGGCGCCGCATGCAGCAGGTCGTCGGCTTCGTTCTCGGTCATGCCGGCGGCGATGCCGAGGATGCGCGCGAAGTGGCTCATGCGGATCACGTGCAGGCCGGTCTCGTTGTCCTTGTACTCGGCCGCCAGGCCCAGGCGCTGTACGATCTCGAGGCGGCTGGCGCGCAATTCTTCCATGCGCACCAGCGACAGGTGGTTGCGCACGCGCGCGCGCACGATCGGCGGGCTGACCGGCTTGGTGATGTAGTCGACCGCGCCGGCCTCGAACCCTTCGAGTTCGTCGTCGGTCTCGGTCAGCGCGGTCACGAACACCACCGGCACCGAGGCGGTGGCCGGATTGGCCTTGAGCGCGGCGCACACCTCGAAGCCGGACATCCCCGGCATCATCACGTCGAGCAGGATCAGGTCGGGCTGCTCCTGGCGCGCCAGTTCGAGCGCGCGCGCGCCGTCCTTGGCGAACAGCAGGCGGTAGTGGTCCTGCAGGATCTGGCGCAGCAGCTGCAGGTTGCTCGCTTCGTCGTCGACGGCCAGGATCAGCGGCCGGTTGTTCGGTTGGTTCATGCGGAAGCTTCGTGAAGTTCGTCGTTGGTCGTTGTGGCGGCGCTATCAAGCGCACCCAGCGTGGTCAGCACCGTCTCGAGATGCTTGATGGCGAGGTCGAAGTCGAAGTCGGCGATCGCCGTCTGCACCTGCACCACGCGCGCGGCGCACGGATGCGCCGCCAGCGCCGCGGCCAGGCTGGCCATCGCGCCGTCGTTCAGGGCGCCGCGCTGCAGCGCCTGCAGCAGCACGCCGCCGGCGCGGCGCGCGCGTTCCAGGTCGACCGCATGCGCTGCGGCGCCCGGGTTGGGCGGCGTCTCCGGGGCGTTGCGGTACAACAGTTCGAGCGCGGCGTCGAGCGCATTGGTGGCCACCACCAGCGCGGCGGCGGTCTTGCGGGCATCGGTCGGCACCGCATCGGTGGCCTGTTCGAGCGCGGCCAGCGCGTCCGACAGCACTTCGAGGCCGATGTTGGCGGCAGCCCCGCGCACCTTGTGCGCCAGCATGCGCAGCTGCTGGTGTTCGCCGCCGGCCGCGTGCAGCAGCATGGTCGTGCCCAGCTCCGCGTACTGGCGCGCGAAATGCGCCAGCGCTTCGGTATAGGTGTCTTCGCGTCCACTCCAGCGGTGCAGGCCGGCGCGCCGGTTCAGCACTTCGCGCGGCCCGTTGGGCACCGCGGCGGCGGTGGCCGCGGCGCCGGTCGGCAGGCCAAGCACGCGCGCGATCTCGTGCGACAAGGCGAACCAGTCGACCGGCTTGCTGGCGAAACCGTCCATGCCGGCCTCGATGCTGGCGGCGCGGTGCGCCGCCAGCACGCTGGCGGTCATGGCGATGATCGGCAGGCGCGGCCGGCCATGTTCGGCCTCGTGGTCACGGATCGCGCGGGTCGCGTCCAGGCCGTCCATGGTCGGCATCTGGAAGTCCATCAGCACCAGGTCGAAGTCGCCGCTGATGGCCAGCTCCACCACTGCGGCGCCGTCGCGCACTGCGGTCATGGTGTGGCCGCGGCGCTGCATCAAGAGCTGCATCAGTTCCAGGTTCTGCGGCACGTCGTCGGCCACCAGCACACTCAACGGCGGCAGCACGGTGGCGCTGCGCACGCGCGGCGCCTGGCTGGCAAAGCGCGCCAGCACCAGCGGCAGGCGCACGTGGAAGGTGGCGCCGACGCCGACTTCGCTCTCGGCCCAGATCCGTCCGCCCATCAGCTCGACCAGCTGCTTGCTGATCGTGGTGCCCAGGCCCGTGCCGCCGAAGCGGCGCGTCATCGAGGCGTCGGCCTGGGTGAACGGGTCGAAGATCGCGTTCAGGCGCTCGGGCGCGATGCCGATGCCGGTATCGGTCACGGCGATGCACAGCTGGTCGCCTTCGGCTTTCACGCTCAGGGTAACGCCGCCGGTGGCGGTGAACTTGATCGCGTTGTCGAGCAGGTTGGTGATCACCTGGCGCATGCGCAGCTCGTCGCCGCGCAGGCCCGTCGGCAGCGCCGGATCGTACTGGATGTCGAGGTGCAGGCCCTTGGCGCGCGCGTTGGCGGCCAGGGTCGAGGACAGTTCGTCGATCAGCGACAGCAGGTTGTAGTCGTTCTGTTCCAGCTCGACCGCGCCTTTCTCGAGCTTGGCGGTGTCGAGGATTTCGTTCAGCAGGCGCAGCAGGGCGCGGCCGGCGTTGCGGATGGTGTCCAGGTGGCGCCGCTGTTCGGTGTCGAGTTTGCCGTCGAGCAGTACGTCGGTGAAGCCCAGGATCGAATTCATCGGGGTGCGGATCTCGTGGCTCATGTTGGCCACGAACGTCGCGCGCGCGGCCGCGGCCTGCTCGGCCGTTTCCTTGGCGGCGCGCAGCGCTTCTTCCATCTGGCGCCGCTCGGTGATGTCGAAGATGACGCCATCGAGCCAGGCCGCTTCGCCGTCTTCGCCGCGCACCACGGTGCCGTTCTCCCACATCCAGCGCACGCCGCCGTCGGCGTGCAGCACGCGGTATTCGACCAGGTAAGGGCGGTTTTCGCGCAGCGCGGCGCCGGCTTCCTTGGACACGCGCATGCGGTCTTCGGCATGGATCAGGGCGCCGAACACGCGCTTGGGCGGCTGGCCCAGGAAGTCGCCGGCGGGGTAGCCGGTGACGCGCTCGACCGCGTCGCTCATGAACACCATCGGCCAGTCGCCGCTGAGCATGCTGCGGTAGGAGATGCCCGGGATATTGCCGATCAGCGAGCGGAACTGCTGCTCGCTGGCGCGCAGCGCCACTTCCATGCCGCGCTGTTCGCTGATGTCGGTGACGAAGCAGACGAACAGGTCTTGCTCGCCGTAGCGCGCATGGCCCATCGAGCCGCGCACCGGCACCAGGCTGCCGTCCTTGCGCAGGCCGGTGGTCTCGGTGGTGGTGCGAAATCCGGCCAGGGTGCCGCTTTCGAGCACGTGCATCAGGCCCTTTTTGTTGTTACGGTCGCTGTCGTTGAGCAGCAGGCTGATGCTGCGCCCGACGATCTCGTCGCGCTGCCAGCCGAAGATGCGTTCGGCCGATGCATTGAATTCGGTGACGATGCCGTCGCGCCGCACCGTGATCACGCCTTCGACGGTGGTGGTGAGCAAGGCGCGCATCCAGGCTTCGCTGCGCGACAAATCGAGGTACATCTGACGGTAGCGCAGCAGGCCGTTGGCGGCCACCACGCTCAGGCACAGCACCACGATGATCACGCTCAAGGAGAGCGCCAGGAAATCGCTGTTGGTAGTGCCGGCGCTGGTCGGATCGACGTCGCCGACGAAGCGCGCGGCGGCCATGCCGGTGTAGTGCATGCCGGCGATGGCGCAGCCCATCACGATCGACGCGATGACCAGGCGCCGCGCTTCGGTCATCGACTTGAAGCGGCTCAGGCCCGAGCGCACCCACAGCGCCAGCGTGGCCAGCACCACCGCGACCGCGATCGACAGCGCGAACATCAGGGGATCGTAATGCAGCGACAATGCCATGCGCATGCCGTGCATGCCGCTGTAGTGCATGGCGCCGATGCCGGCGCCGACCAGCACGCCGCCAACCAGCAGTTCTCGGCCGCCGATGCGTGGACGCGAGATCAGGTGCAGCGCCACGAACGAGGCGCCGATGCTGGGCACGCCCGACAGGATCGTGGTCCAGTGGTCGTAGTGCACCGGCGTGCACAGGTTAAACGCCAGCATGCCGATGAAGTGCATCGCCCACACGCCCGAGCCGAGCGCCACGCTGCCGGTGCCGAGCACGATTGCACGGTGCGCCTGGTTGGCGCTGGCGCGGCCGGTGATCTGCAGTCCCATCCAGGAGGCGAAGATTGCGACCAGCACCGACAGCACGACCAGGCGTGGTTCGTATATTCCATAGCTGAGCATGGAAGGGTCGGCGGGGACGTCAAAGATCGGCAACATGGACTTGGATAATTGTTTTTAGGGACGAGGTTGAGCTGGACAGTGAATTATCACATTTTCCGGATTGAAAGTGGAGTTGTTCTGTGGAATCGTTTATTGATCGCTGCTGTTTGTCGCGTCAGCGCTACCAATTGCTGGTTATCTACCCTTCAAAACACAGAGTTTTCATAGTGAATCAGCAATCTCGCGAGAGCTGACGGACAGTGCGCATGAGCAGGGATGACAGCGTGCCCGAGACGTGTTTAACGTATCGTATTTACTGATTTTATGGAGTGTATAACGGCGCTTTCGTGGAACGCTTGAGTGCAGAGGCAACAAAAAACCCGCGATGCCGTTGCAGCGCACCACGGTAGTGGCCGAGCGATTGGAATGTGCATGCGTACGTGTCATCCTCAATCAAGTCCCGGATGGCCCGAACCGTGAGCTTGTATGCAGGCGAGTTGGTGTTCTCGGTCATGCTGCTGTTCCTTGCTTGTTGCCGGCAGCTCAGGCCACGCACCGCGCTACCGGCATACCGGCCAGCCTGATCCTCGCCCAGGCCGCGCTCGAGACTGGCTGGGGCGCCAAGGCTCCAGGCTGCAACCTCTTCGGCATCAAACCCGGCCCGAAGTGGACCGGCCCTGTGGCCACCATCACAACCCACGAGTTTATCAAGGGCGTGCGCACCCAGGTGCAGGACAAGTTCCGCGCCTATAAGGACTGGGCCGAGTGCATGGTCGACCACGCAAACTTCCTGAGGGTAAATCCGCGCTACGTCGCCTGCTTCAAGGAGACGACCGGCGAAGGGTGGGCGCGCGCCATCGCGAAGGCCGGCTACGCCACCGACCCTAAGTACGCCGAGCTGCTGATCTCGATCATGCGCGGCCGGAACATGTCCCAGTACGACAACCTGAAAAGCACGCCATAAAGAAGATTGCTTTCGTGACCCTGGTGCTGGCCCTGGCCGGCTGCTGAACCTCGCCCTGCAGTGCAGCGGCATCTGTACCGGCGGCGAGGCGCGGTGGCGCCGCTGGAAAATAGTAGCGAGTTCCTGACCAAGCTGCGCGACGAGCGGGCGTCGCTCTTCACCAAGGACCGCATCCTGCTGGCGCCACTGGCGTACTACTCGACGCTGCTGGCTGACGTGGTGCTGGTGCCGGAAGGCTTCGTCACCGACCACGCCAGTGTGCCGCGTGCGCCGCTCACGTACTGGCTTTTCGGCGGCGTTGGCGATGAGGCGGCGGTGGTTCACGATCACCTCTACGAAACCGGCATCGTGCCGCGCGACGTGGCGGATGCCGCCTACGGTGAGGCGCTGGCAGCCTGTGGCGTGCCGGCTTGGCGCCGGGCGGCCATGGTTGCCGCAGTGCGCGTGTTCGGCGCCAGTCGCTACTTGCAGGTGCGGTGATGCTGGAATTTCACGTGCTCACCTCGCGGGTGCCGAACTGGTCATGCAGGTGGTGGACGGCCGTCGGTTGCTCCCGCCCGATCATCAGCGGTTGGAGCGGCGAGCGGAAATCGAAGCGACGATGGTGCCAAGCGACGGCCAGCCGGCGGTGTGCATGCCAGCGCGGCCGGGCGAAGTAACTCGCCACGAATAGCCATCGATATCATCGCCCGGGATGTACAGTTCCTCTCGGCCGCAGCATTTGCATCGCCGTGAGGCGCCGTCTTCGGTGTCCTCCCATCTGTGCCGCCGAAGCAGCCAATTCAACAGATCTTCCATGAATCTCCCCCCTTAATTATTGTTGAGCTAGGGTAATGTATGTGTATATTTTTATCAACCTCCCTGCGCTGTTGAGGCCGAAGAAGTACCCGTAGCACAACATCGAGTGAACCCCAGCATCCTGCAGTGCACTCGCTCCTGCCGGGATCGTCATCATCATGGGGCGCTCGATCGCCGCGACCGTCTGCAAGTCGGTTCGTTTGTCCATGAGCCGATGATTGCAGGCGGCAGTCGGCCGCCAGTGACCCAGCTCAACAGTGCTACATTCGCCGCATGCATGGGCAAGTCAAACGGCTGCGCGAGCGCGGCAAACGATTATCAGGACACGCGATCGGCGCGGCGCTGGCGATTGCCGGTGAAGTCCGGATGTTCGGCTTGGAGGCGTCGACCGTCGCGAGCGTGACTGATCCAAATTCCCGAGTCGGCGGATCGCTGCTGCCGCTGCTGTACGACGCACGCGTAACCACCATGCAGAACGCCGGGATGCTAATCGAAGGCGAAGAGCGGCCGAAGGGCGACGAGGGCCCCGGCTTATGTTCAGGAGTGGTCCGTCAGATTGGACCGGCAATAAAAAACAGCACCGATATTAGATGTTCATCTAATAAACAGTGCTGTTCTTATATACAGCTTCCGCTGTAACTACTTGATTTCTTTGATAGGGGCGAGAGGATTCGAACCTCCGACCCCGTGCACCCATGCACGACGCCATACCCATCCCGTTTTGTAGATGCGTAGTTGTGTGCGTAAATCGTGCGTAACTCAACACAGAAATAAGCGGTATAAGGTGGGGTTTAGTACAGGAGAAGAACCGCACCCGTAGGCGCTAAGTGCTTGAAACTACAGAGGAAACTGCAAATTGCGGGGTAATGCGCTGCTAGTAGGTGGTGCCTCCGGCCGGAATCGAACCGGCACGCCTTACGGCGCTTGATTTTGAGTCAAGTGCGTCTACCAATTCCGCCACAGAGGCCCAACAGCAGGCGCGAATCTTAGCACATGCAGGGTGCCACTGACCAGTGCGGCGCGAAAGTCGTTGCCGGATGCGTCTTCCGGGGTGTCTGCCGATGCTGCGGGCGCAAGACCGATACGACGAGCATAGACCGGATCTGCCCGGTTCAGCAGGCAATCCGGTGCTGTAACAGCCGCAGACAACCGACCGGGCCGACCACTTCCAGCGCATACGGCTGCACCGCCACCGTGATCGCGCCTTCCTGGCCGCGCAGCCACGGACGCGGGCGGAAGTAGCGGATGCCGGTGCTGTCGTTGCCGCTGCGCCGATAACCCAGGCCGCCCAGCGCTTCATCAAGCGTGTTGAGCATGTAGTGAGCGTCGAACCGGGTGCGCATCTCGAACCGTCCCGGGCCCAGCATGCACACCGGCAGCACGCCGCCGAGCAACGCCGGCAACACGATGTACGTAAGCGGGGTGTCCGGATCGATCAGGTGCATCGCCGCCACCAGCAGCGGCAGGCCGGCCAGCAGCGTCAGCGCCCATGGTAGCGACTGGCGCCAGGTTTGGTGTTGGCGCAGGAAGCCGGGCTTCTGTTGAATACGCACAATTTCTGAAAACGTCACGCTTTTCATGTGGTCTCCTTGCAGCGCTGGTGCAGCGAGTCCGGGATTGGGTAATCGGCAACCTGATTATTTTGAACACCAAAATTCAGCCCGGATTGCGTCTGCTCAAATACGCATTCGTTTGAACTAGGTTCTCACAACGGCAACACACGCCGCGCACGTGTGAATTTGACATGTTTTTCCGACCCGAAAACAAACAAGCCGCACATGTGCGGCTTGCCGGATCAGCAGTGCAAGAGGAAACGCTCAGGGCGAACGGCGGTACAGGCGGAAACGCTCGTCGCGATCGGACGCGCGCCGGCCTTCCCACAACGGCGTCTGCTTGCGCAGGCCATAGGCCGGCAGCAGGGCGCGTTTGTCCTTGCTGCGCACGCTGTCCTGCAGCAGCACGTAATCGCAGCTGCCGCCGGCCAGGGTAACAAAGGGCAGGCGGCCATAGAACGCCAGCGAGGCGCGCTGGGCCGGGCCGACGTTGGTCTCGATGCAGTTGGTGTCGGCCGGCAGGCGCGCCGCGATCTGCTGCGCCACGCCGGCATAGCTCTTGCCATAGTTCAAGTCTGGCAAGAACAGCGTCATTAGCAGTACCCACAGCAGGATCAGGCCGCCGGACGAGAGCACCACCGCGCGCCACAGGACCGCCGGCTGGCGCGACAGGCGCCAGTGCACCAGCATGATCCAGCCGACGCTAGTGGCGGCCGCTACCGTAAAGGCGACGATGCCGATCTCGGGCACGAAGCCCGGCACCAGCTTGAGCGCGTTGTGCGACAGCTGGGCCGGCCAACCGGTCAGCTTGGCGATCCAGAACAGCCAGATGATGGCGCCCAGCATCGTCAGCACCATCACCGAGAACCAGTCGATGGCGTTGATCGCGCCGCGCTTCATGGTCGGCAGGCCGAACGCGGCCATCAGGGCCAGCGGCGGCAGCATCTTGAGGAAGTCGCTGTTTTCGGGAATCGGGTCGGCCAGCAGTTGCAGCGCCAGCGCCAGGAAGAAGAACACCGGCAGCACGATGTGCAGCATCTGCTGCTGGCGGCGCCAGGCCCAGATCGCCCACAGCGCAAACGGCCAGGCCGGCCAGAAGAACCAGACGCCGATGCGCAGGAAGGCCTTCAGGGCGGTCCAGCCCGGCAAGCCGAACTGTTCCGCGTTCCAGTTCAGCCAATCGGCCACCGGGCTCAAGCCGTAGGGCTGCAGCAGGATGGCCGGCAGGATCCAGACCAGGGTCAGGCCGAACGCCACCGCCAGCGCGATGCCGAGGTGGCGCAGCGTGACGCGCGCCGGCAGCGCCAGGAAGCGGGTGCAGGCGAACAGCGCGATCACCAGCACCAGCGGCGGCAGGAAGCCCTGGGTCAAGGTGAGGGCGCCGAGCGACAGGCCGACCAGCACCGCATTGCGGTTACCTGCGTGCTCGACGTAGCGCACCGCGCGGTACAGGAAATACGCCAGCAGCGCACCTTGCAGCGTGGCGGGCAGGGTCAGGTGGCTTTGCAGCAAGAGGCCCAGGCTGCCGAGGTAGATCAGGACCGCGGTGTCGCCCAGCGTGCGGCCGTAGTCGTTCGGTTCCGGCTGGCCGCCGAAGGCCAGGCGCAGCGGCTGCGCTTCGGCGCGCCGGCCCAGGTGGAAGGCGGTGTACCAGAGCGACATCGTGCCCAGCGCGAAGATCGCAACCGTGGACATGCGCGCAGCCAGTACGTCGCCCAGGATCCAGCCGAACAGCTTGATGCAGATGGCGCCGAACCAGAATGCCAGCGGACCTTCGTCGACATTGGCCAGGCCGGCGATGTTGGGGTACAGCCAGTCATTGAGCGAACCATGCGCCATGGTCCACATGATGCCGAAGCTGCCGGCGTCTTCCTTCCACAGGTCGCGGCCGATGATGCCGGGCAGGATGTACAGCATGCCCAGCGCGAGCAGGGCCCAGCGGGGCAGCGCCAGGGTGGCGGCGGCAGGAAGACGGACTGGTTTCATCGATAAAGTCTGATGGGAAAAATTGAGCGCGTAGTATAGCCGCGTAGTATAGCTGCGAAAAAAAAGAAGCCGGCGAACCGGCTTCTTTTCGGGAAACCCCATCGACGCCGCTTGGCGCCGATGGGGTTTCAGTATGACTGCGCTGGCAATTAGCCGTTGGCGACTGCGGTCTTCGAACCGACGCTGCCGAACTTCTGGCGGAACTTCTCGACGCGACCAGCGGTGTCGACGATCTTGTGCTTGCCGGTGAAGAACGGGTGCGATTCAGCCGAGACTTCAATCTTGATCAGCGGGTATTCTTTGCCTTCGTGGGTGATCTTGTCGCGGGTAGCGATGGTCGAACGGGTCACGAATTTGAAGTCGCACGACAGGTCGTGGAAAACGACTTCGCGGTAATCTGGATGAATTTCGTTTTTCATGGTGTTGCCTTTCTAATGTTGGTAGCCAAACTGCACTTCGTCGGTCGCCTTGCTTCTTGACCCGATTGCCGATCACTTGCCAGGGGTGGACTGAACCGGCGATTATACGGTGATCCGAAGGGGGATGCAACGTAGGGTGGGCCTCGCCAACCCTACGATTGTGTTTAACGGTAACAACAAAAAAGCGGCCCGAAGGCCGCTTCTTGCGCGAACGCTGCGTCGAGGCGATTAACCGCCGCGGCGCATCATGTCGAAGAACTCGACATTGTTCTTGGTCGCGCGCATCTTGTCGAGGATGAACTCCATCGCTTCGATCTCGTCCATCGAGTACAGCAACTTGCGCAGGATCCAGATTTTCTGCAGCTGGTCTGGCTTGATGAGCAATTCTTCGCGGCGGGTACCCGATTTGTTCAGGTTGATCGCCGGGTAGACGCGCTTCTCGGCCAGGCGGCGCTCGAGGTGCACTTCCATATTGCCGGTACCCTTGAATTCTTCGTAGATCACGTCATCCATGCGCGAACCGGTTTCGATCAGTGCGGTCGCGACGATGGTCAGCGAGCCGCCTTCTTCGACGTTGCGGGCGGCGCCGAAGAAGCGCTTCGGACGCTGCAGCGCGTTGGCGTCGACACCACCGGTCAGGACCTTGCCCGAAGCCGGGATCACGGTGTTGTAGGCGCGTGCCAGACGGGTGATCGAGTCCAGCAGGATGACGACGTCTTTCTTCATTTCGACCAGGCGCTTGGCTTTTTCGAGCACCATTTCGGCGACCTGCACGTGGCGGGTGGCCGGTTCATCAAACGTCGAAGCGACGACTTCGCCGCGCACCGAACGCTGCATCTCGGTGACTTCTTCCGGACGCTCGTCGATCAGGAGCACGATCAGGGTCACGTCAGGATGGTTGGCGGTGATCGCGTGCGCGATGTGCTGCAGCATGACCGACTTGCCCGACTTCGGCGAAGCCACCAGCAAACCGCGCTGGCCCTTGCCGATCGGCGAGATCAGGTCGACGATGCGGCCGGTGATGTTCTCGGCGCCGTTCATGTCGCGCTCGAGGCGCAGCGGCTCGTTCGGGTGCAGTGGGGTCAGGTTCTCGAACAGGATGCGGTGCTTCGAGGCTTCCGGCGACTCGCCGTTGACCTTGTCGACCTTGACCAGTGCAAAGTAACGCTCGCCGTCTTTCGGCGTACGCACTTCGCCTTCGATCGAGTCACCCGTATGCAAGTTGAAGCGGCGGATCTGCGACGGCGAGATATAGATGTCGTCGGTCGAGGCCATGTAGCTCGCGTCCGGCGAGCGCAGGAAACCGAAACCGTCCGGCAGCACTTCGAGGGCGCCGTCGCCGAAGATTTGCTCGCCTTGCTTGGCGCGCTTCTTCAGGATCGCGAACATCAGTTCCTGTTTGCGCAGGCGTGCCGCGTTGTCGATGTCGAGGCCGATTGCCATTTCCAGCAGCGCGGAAACGTGCATCGCCTTCAGTTCAGATAAATGCATTTGTGTGGGTGACCCGTGACGGGTAAAAAAGGTAGGGGAGGGAACTGCGTGGGTTTATCAAGGCGGGAGGGTGGCTCCCGGCCGAAGGTGGCGACAGCGCGGGCGCGCCGTCACCGCTTATCTTATAAGTATTTTTAGATGTTGCTGTCGAGGAAAGCGGTCAGCTGACCCTTGGCCATTGCGCCAACTTTCTGGGCAGCGGCTTCACCGTTCTTGAACAGGATCAGGGTCGGGATGCCACGAATACCGAACTGGGCCGGCACGGCCTGGTTGGCATCGACGTCGACTTTGGCGATCGTGACTTTGCCGGCGTATTCCTTGGCCACTTCTTCCAGGATCGGGGCAATCATCTTGCAAGGACCGCACCACTCGGCCCAGAAATCGACCAGCACCGGCAGCTCGGATTTGAGCACGTCGGCTTCGAAGGTTGCATCGCTGATGTGTTTGATGTTTTCGCTCATGGTTTCCTCAGTGTGAGGTAGAAATCATTATTTAACGCCTGGAGACGCAGTATTAAAAACGTCTCGGCCGGCTGCCGTGGGGTATGTCTGCTTGCTCAATATTACCGCTACACAATGGTGGAGGCACTGTGTGCAAATTTCAATATTGGAAGAACGGCTAGAGGGTGTCAGGCGGGGAATGAAGCGAATAATACCGCATTTTTATAAACCGTGTTATCGGGTTTGTACAAAATCTCAACATTCCAGCGCTGCGCGTAATTGCTCGGGCAACAGCGGCTTGCGGAACGCGCCCACCACCTGCAAACCGAGGGCGCGCGCCAGGTCGCCGGCGGCATTGCGCATGCCGTCTTCGGCGGCCGACAGCAGGATCACCTTGCCGTGATACCCGTGCGCCGCGGCGGCGCTGAGGAACTCGATGCCGTCCATCTCGGGCATCATCAGGTCGCAGATCAAGACGTCCGGCATCTGCTCGCCCAGGCGCAGCAAGGCCTGGCGCGCGTCGGTTTCGGTGACGACCTCGCACGGACCACAGGTGGCCAGCATCTCGCGCATCACCTCCAGCAAGAACTGGTCGTCGTCGAGCACCAGCACGCGCAGGGGCGCGGAGGAAGCGTCGGTGGGTGAGTGCATGGCGGTCTGGGGCAGATGGGAATCGACGGCCATTATGGCGAAAAACAGCCGCGTCCGGGCGATCGGTGCGCGAATAAATACGCTAGACGGCACCGCTGAAGCGCGCCAAGTGGCCTGGATGCCACATCGTGGCCACCGACGCCACCCGTCCGGCCGAAGTGGTGCGCCGGTGCAGCACCAGGCAGGGCAGGCCGGTGTCGATCCCGAGCAGGCTGGCGGCTTCAGCCGGCGCGGCCTGGGCTTCGATGGTATAAGTCGCGCCCTGCAGCGGCGCCACCGCCGTCAAGTGCTCGTTGGGCGTGATGCGGGTGAAGTCCTGTTCCAGGTAGGCCGGGGCGCAGGCCGGGTCGACCCAGCGGTCCTCGAGCTGGATCGGGACCTCGTTCTCGCAATGCACGATCAGCGAATGGAACAGCAGCGCGCCCGGCTCGAACATGAATTCGGCCGCCAGGGTGTCGTCCGCGTCTTCCAGGCGCAGCAGCGCCACGCGGCTGGTGTGCTGCTTGCCGCGCGCGCGGATCTCGTCGGCGATGTTGCGGATCTCGACCAGCGTGGCCTGGTACTTCTGCGGCGCCACATAGGTGCCGGAACCCTGGCGCCGCACCAGCGCGCCTTCGGCCGTCAGTTCGCGCACGGCGCGGTTGACGGTCATGCGCGAGACGCCGAACTGGCGCACCAGGGCCTGCTCGGACGGCACCACATCGCCTTCCTTCCAGCGTCCGGATGCGATCTCGCCGACCAGGTAATCCTTGATTTGCTGGAAAATGGGCGGCCGATCCTGTGGCCGGTCTTGCGCGCTCTGTGCTTCCAAACGACTCTCCGAAGTGCCTGTACCATGACGCTGGGCCGACGGCCCGCTGGTGCGGATTCTAGCACCGCGATTCGAAAGCAAGACCCGGAATGCATGGCCGTGCGCGCGGCGCCAGAATGGCGGCATTGCATCGTCATTGTTCAAAGGAGCTACACCATGCGCAGCGCCAGTCCTGACCACGCTTACACCACCGACGCCGCCTGCTGGGACGCGGTGCAGCGGCGCGACCCGGCCGCCGACGGCCGCTTCTATTACTCGGTGCGCAGCACCGGCGTGTATTGCCGGCCGTCGTGCCCGTCGCGCGTGGCCAAGCGCGCCAATGTCGCCTTCCATGCCAGCAGCCAGGAGGCCGAGGCGGCCGGCTTTCGCCCCTGCCTGCGCTGCGCGCCGACCCAGCCGCCGCTGGCCGAACGCCAGGCCGAAGCGGTGGCGCGCGCCTGCCGCCTGATCGAGTCCGCCATCGAACAGCCCGACCTGGACCAGTTGGCGCAGGCCGCCGGCATGAGCCGCTATCACTTTCATCGCGTGTTCAAGGCGCATACCGGCATCACGCCGAAAGCCTATGCCGCCGCCCACCGCGCCAGCCTGGTGCGAGGCGGCTTGCAGGGCGGCGCCTCGGTCACCGATGCGATTTTCGAGGCCGGCTTCGGTTCCAGCGGACGCTTTTATGCCGCGTCCCAAAGCATGCTGGGCATGGCGCCGGCCAGCTACCGCGCCGGTGGACGCGGCGAGACGATCCGCTTCGCCGTGGCCGAATGTTCGCTCGGCGCGATCCTGGTCGCGGCCACCGAACGGGGCATCTGCGCGATCCTGATCGGCGACGAGGCGCAGCCGTTGCTGGACGACTTGCAGGCGCGCTTTCCGCAAGCCGAGTTGCGCGGCGCCGATGCCGGGTTCGAACAGACCGTGGCGCAGGTGATTGGTCTGGTCGAAGCGCCGCGCCTGGGCCTGGACTTGCCGCTCGACGTGCGCGGCACCGCATTTCAACAGCGCGTGTGGCAGGCGCTGCGCGTTATCCCAGCCGGCAGCACGGTCAGCTACGCCGAACTGGCCGCGCGCCTCGGCGTGGCGGGCGGCGCGCGCGCCGTGGCCGGGGCTTGCGCGGCCAATCCGGTGGCGGTGGCCATTCCGTGTCACCGCGTGGTACGCATCGGCGGCGCGCTGTCCGGCTACCGTTGGGGCATCGAGCGCAAACGCACGCTGCTCGAGCGCGAACGCGCGCAAGCCGGGGAGGGTTGAAGGGGGCTTCGATACCTATGCCCGCCATGCAAAGTTCGATACACTTCTCCCTGCCGCGCCCACCCAGCGCGGGACCCCATCCACGGAGAAAACAAACAGCATGCGCGCGCGCCAGAATCCCCTGCAATCCTCAATGTTCGCCCTCGCCGTAATCGGCGCTTTCGGTTCGGCCGCGGCCCATGCCGACACGGTCGTCGACAACGCCAACGGCTACACCCTGAACGCCAAAGGGGACCTGGTCCAGTTCAAGGCGATTGCCTTTGATGACAAGGGCCGCATCATCGCGGTCGGCGCCAGCGCCGATGTGATCAAACAGGCGCCGAACGCCAAGCGCGTCGACTTGCAGGGCCGCACGCTGCTTCCCGGCCTGATCGACGCCCACGGCCACGTGTTCGGCCTGGGCCAGCAACTGACCCAGCTCGACCTGTTCCACAGCACCTCGCTGGGCGGCGCCTTGAAGTCGATCGGCGACTACGCCAAGGCGAATGCGGACCACGCCTGGATTCGCGGCCGCGGCTGGAACCAGGAGAACTGGAAGCTGGGCCGCTTCCCGCTTGCTGCAGAGCTGGACGCCGTCGTCAGCGACCGCCCGGTATGGCTCGATCGCGTCGACAGCCACGCCGGCTGGGCCAACAGCCGCGCGCTGGCGCTGGCCGGCATCACCCGCTCGACTCCGGACCCGGTCGGCGGCAAGATCGTGCGCGACGCGAATGGCGACGCCACCGGCGTGCTGGTCGACGCCGCGCAGGAACTGATGACCAAGGTACTGCCGCAGCAGACCGAAGCCGAAGGCCGCATCATGCTGGATCACGCGCTGGCCGAGATGGCGCGCGTCGGCATCACCGCCGTGCACGACGCCGGCGTCGACGTCGCCCAGGACCGCATCTACCGCGCCTACGCCGACAGCGGCAAGCTGACCACCCGCGTGTACGGCATGATCGCCGGCACCGACAAGGACTTCGACCAGTTGTCGACCAAGGGGCCGGTCAAGGATTACGGCAACGGCATGTACGCGCTGCGCGCGGTGAAACTGTATTCGGACGGCGCGCTGGGCAGCCGTGGCGCCGCGCTGATCAAGCCGTACAGCGACGATCCGCACTCGCACGGCCTGTTGTTCCACAAGAGCGCCGACATGGACAAGATGATGGCCAAGGCCATGCGCAAGGGTTACCAGGTCAACGTGCACGCGATCGGCGACGCCGGCAACAAGCAGATCCTCGACCTGTTCCAGAAGGAGCTCGCGGCCACCAGGAGCGCGGCCCAGCGTCATCGCATCGAGCACGCGCAGGTGGTGCAGGCGGCCGACATCCCGCGCTTCAAGACACTCGACATCATCCCGTCGATGCAGCCGACCCACGCCACGTCCGACAAGAACATGGCCGAGACCCGCGTCGGCCCGGAGCGCATCAAGGGCGCGTATGCCTGGCGCAGCTTCCTGCACCAGGGTTCGCGCATTGCCTGCGGCTCGGACTTCCCGGTCGAGTCGCCCAACCCGTTCTTCGGCCTGCACGCCGCCGTCACGCGCCAAGATGCGCAGGGGCTGCCGGTGGCGGGATGGTATCCGAACCAGGCGATGTCGCTGAAAGAGGCGCTGCGCTGCTTCACGCTCGACGCCGCGTATGCCGGGCACCAGGAAAGCACGCTCGGGTCGCTGGAGGCGGGCAAGCAGGCCGACTTCATCGTGATCGATGCGGATCTGTTCCGTATGCCGACGTATGACATCCACAAGACCGGCGTGCTGGAGACCTGGGTGGCGGGCAAGCAGGTGTTCAAGAAGTGATGCGGTAGCGGTCGGCGCCGGCAAGCAGGGCGCCGACAAATGGATTGACTTGGTTGTATAGACAACCTAGACTCATTGCAGCCCGCGGCGTGTGCGTCCATGCACGCGCCGTCCTTTCACGAAGGAGCCGCCATGACCGACAACGCCCAGTTCGACGATCCCCGCTTCGACCCATCGCGCGTGATCCGCGCCGCGCGCGGCAACCAGCTGACCTGCAAAAGCTGGCTCACCGAAGCCGCCTACCGCATGCTGCAAAATAACCTCGACGCCGAAGTCGCGGAGAATCCGCAGCGGCTGGTGGTCTACGGCGGCATCGGCCGCGCCGCGCGCAACTGGGCGTGCTACGACCAGATCCTGGCCTCGCTGCGCGAGCTCGAAGACGACCAGACCTTATTGATCCAGTCCGGCAAACCGGTCGGCGTGTTCCAGACCCACACCGACGCCCCGCGCGTGCTGCTGGCGAACTCGAACCTGGTGCCGAAGTGGGCCGACTGGGAACACTTCAACGAACTCGATCGCAAGGGCTTGTTCATGTACGGCCAGATGACGGCCGGCAGCTGGATCTATATCGGCACCCAAGGCATCGTGCAGGGCACCTACGAAACCTTTGCCGAGGCAGGGCGCCAGCACTTCGGCGGTGACATGGCCGGGCGCTGGATCCTGACCGCGGGCCTGGGCGGCATGGGCGGCGCACAACCGCTGGCGGCCAGCTTCGCCGGCGCGGTGTCGCTCACGGTCGAATGCCAGCAAAGCAGCATCGACTTCCGCCTGCGCACCCGTTACCTGGACAAGCAGGCGCGCGACATCGACGAGGCGCTGGCGATGATTGCGCAGCACACCGATAAACGCGAAGCGATCTCGATTGGCCTGCTCGGCAACGCCGCCGAGGTGCTGCCGGAGCTGGTGCGCCGTGCGCGCGCCGGCGGCATCAAGCCGGATCTGGTCACCGACCAGACCTCGGCCCATGACCTGATCAACGGCTACCTGCCGATCGGCTGGACGGTCGGCCAATGGAAAGCGGCGCAGCAAGACCCGGCGCAGCACGCGCGCCTCAAACAAGAAGCCGCAACGTCGTGTGCCCAACACGTGCAAGCGATCCTCGACTTCAAGGCGCTCGGCTGCTACGCGGTCGACTACGGCAACAACATCCGTCAGGTGGCGAAAGACGAAGGCGTGCAGGATGCCTTCGACTTCCCCGGCTTCGTGCCGGCCTATATCCGGCCACAGTTCTGCGAAGGCCGCGGGCCGTTCCGCTGGGTAGCGCTGTCGGGCGACCCGGAAGACATCTACAAGACCGATGCGAAAATCAAGGAACTGTTCCCGCACCACGCGCGCGTGCACCGCTGGCTCGACATGGCGCGCGAACGGATCGCCTTCCAGGGCCTGCCGGCGCGCATCTGCTGGCTGGGACTGGGCGAGCGCCATCTGGCCGGTCTTGCCTTCAACGAGATGGTGCGCACGGGCGAGCTGAAAGCGCCGATCGTGATCGGGCGCGACCACCTCGATACCGGCTCGGTCGCCAGCCCGAATCGCGAGACGGAAAGCATGCGCGACGGCACCGATGCGGTGTCCGACTGGCCGCTGCTGAACGCCTTGCTCAACACCGCCGGTGGCGCGACCTGGGTCTCGCTGCACCATGGTGGCGGCGTCGGCATGGGCTATTCCCAGCATTCGGGCGTGGTGATCGTGGCCGACGGCAGCGAGGCGGCGGCGAAACGCCTGGCGCGGGTGCTGGTCAACGACAGCGCCTCGGGCGTCATGCGCCACGCCGATGCCGGTTATGAAACGGCGATCGAGACCGCCAAGCGCAACAGCCTTAATCTTCCGATGATCAAATGAGTACCATGAACGACACCCTTACCCTGCAACCCGGCCAGCTGGCCCTGAAGGACCTGCGCGCCGTCTGGTCCGAACACGTGCCACTGACCCTGGCGCTTGAAGCCTGGGACGCCATCGCCGCCTCCGCCGCGCTGGTCGACGCCATCGTCGCCAAGGGCGATCCGGCCTACGGCGTCAATACGGGTTTCGGCATCCTGGCCAAGGCCCACATCCCGAATGACCAACTCGAAGCGCTGCAGCGCAACCTGATCCTGTCGCACGCAGTCGGCACCGGCCCGTTACTATCCGATTCCACCGTGCGCCTGATCCTCTTGACCAAGATCGGCAGCCTGGCGCGCGGCTACTCCGGCGTGCGTCCGCTGATCGTCGAGACCCTGATCGCGCTGTACAACGCGGGCATCATGCCGGCGATTCCGGCGCAAGGCTCGGTCGGCGCTTCGGGCGACCTGGCGCCGCTGGCGCACATGACGCTGGCCATGCTGGGCGTGGGCCAGGTGCGTCACCACGGCGAACTGGTGGACGCAGCCGACGCCCTGCGCGCGGCCGGCATCGCGCCCGTAGTGCTGGGCGCAAAAGAAGGCCTGGCGCTGATCAACGGCACCCAGGTGTCGACCGCGCTGGCGCTGCATGGCTTGTTCATGGCCGAACGCCTGCTGGAAGCGGCAATGGTCACCGGCTCGCTGTCGGTCGACGCGGCGCGCGGCAGCGACGCGCCGTTCGACGCCCGCATCCACGCGGTGCGCGGCCAGCCGGGCCAGATCGCGGCCGCCGCGATCTACCGCGAACTGGTGGCCGGCAGCGCGATCCGCGCCTCGCACCTGGTCGGCGACGAGCGGGTGCAAGACCCGTACAGCCTGCGCTGCCAGCCGCAGGTGATGGGCGCGGTGATGGACCTGATCGCGAATGCCGGCCGCACGCTCCTGATCGAAGCGAATGCGGTGACCGACAATCCGCTGCTGTTCCTGGATTCCGACGGCGGCGGCGACATCGTCTCGGGCGGTAACTTCCACGCCGAGCCGGTCGCCTTTGCGGCCGACACGCTGGCGCTGGCGATCGCCGAGATCGGCGCACTGGCCGAGCGCCGTATTGCGCTGCTGATCGACGCCAACCTGTCCGGCCTGCCGGCCTTCCTGGTGCGCGAGCCGGGCCTGAACTCGGGCTTCATGATCGCCCACGTCACCGCTGCCGCGCTGGCGTCGGAAAACAAATCCCACGCGCACCCTGCCAGTGTGGACAGCTTGCCGACGTCGGCGAATCAGGAGGACCATGTCAGCATGGCCACCTTCGCAGCGCGCCGCCTGGACCAGATGGCGCACAATACCGCGGTCATCGTCGGCATCGAACTGCTGGCGGCGGCCCAGGGCATCGAGTTCCACCGCCCTTTGCTTAGTTCGCAGCACCTGGAGCACGTGCATGCGCAGCTGCGCAGCCAGGTGGCGCCGTACGATGCCGACCGCTTCTTCGCGCCCGACATCGAAGCCGCACGCCGGCTGGTGGTGGACGGCGCGCTGTCGGCGTCGTGCAAGGAACTGTTCACCGTGCTGCACCCGTAAATCCAACAGGAGTCGAGATGGCGTTCCGGTTCAAGGCAGGCAGGCTTCCCATGCTGGTATCGATGCCGCATGCGGGCACCGACATTCCCGATGACGTGGCGGCGACCCTGGCGCCGTGCGCCCAGGCGCGCGCCGACACCGACTGGCACTTGCCGCAGCTGTACGCGTTTCTCGAAGAGATGGGCGTGTCGACCATTTCGGCGCAGTGGTCGCGCTACCTGATCGACCTGAATCGCCCGCCTGAAAACACCAACCTGTACCCGGGCCTGGACACCACCGGCCTGTGCCCGGTCGATACCTTCGGGCGCGAGCGGCTGTACCGGGAGGGCAGGGAGCCGGACCAGGCCGAGGTAGCACGCCGCCTTGACCTGTACTGGCGTCCGTATCATGAGCAGCTGCGCGCGGAGCTCGATCGCTTGAAAGCCGACCATGGCGCAGTGGTGCTGTGGGAAGCGCACTCGATCGCCTCGGTCGTGCCGCGCTTTTTCGAGGGCCGCCTGCCGGACCTGAACTTCGGCACCGCCGAAGGCAAGTCGTGCGCGCCGGGACTGGAACAGGCGATCCTCGGAGTGGCACGGGCGCAGGACCGCTTCTCGGTGGCCCTGAATGGCCGCTTCAAGGGTGGCCACATCACGCGCCACTACGGCCAGCCTGCGCATGACGTGCATGCGATCCAGCTCGAGATGTGCCAGTGCCTGTACATGAACGAGGCGCCGCCGTTCGAGTACCGTCCCGACGTCGCGGCCAACGTGCAACCGCTGCTGCACGAGATGGTCACCTCCGCGCTGTCGTGGGTGCGCGGAGGCGCGCGATGAATGCGCTGTTCGCGCGCCACGCCCTGCTGCCGGAAGGCTGGCGGCGCGACGTGCTGCTCGAATGGGATATCCACGGCGACCTGACCCGGGTCGCCGCTGGAGCGCGCCCGCCACTGAACGTGGCGCGCGCCGACTACGTGCTGCCGGGGATGGTCAACCTGCATTCGCATGCCTTCCAGCGCGCGCTGGGCGGGCTGACCGAAAGAGCAGGGGACGGCCCGGACAGCTTCTGGACCTGGCGCGACCTGATGTACCGCTTCGCCGCGCGCATCACGCCGGGGCAGATCGAAGCCATCGCCGCCCAGCTGTTCGCCGAATGCCTGCGCCACGGCTACACCTCGGTGTGCGAGTTCCACTACCTGCAGCGCGATGTCGACGGCGGCAGCTACGCGCGCCCGGCCGAAACGGCGGAGCGCGTGGCGGCGGCGGGGCAGGCGGCCGGCATCGGCCTGACGCTGTTGCCGGTGCTGTACAGCCATGCCGGTTTCGGGGCGCAAGCGTTAAAACCCGAACAGCAACGCTTTCGCACGAATGTCGACGAGGTGCTCGGCATCGTCGAGGCCCTGGGCGCACTGCGCAGCGGCCAGCTCGAAGTCGGCGCCGCACCGCATTCGCTGCGCGCCGCCGGCATCGACGCGATCCGCGAACTCGCAGCCGGGCTGGCGCAGGGACGCCCGCTGCACATCCACATCGCCGAGCAGCAGGCCGAAGTCGAGCAATGCCTGGCCGCCCTCCAGCGCCGCCCGGTCGAATACTTGATGGAGCAGGTGGACATCGACGCACGCTGGTGTCTGGTGCACGCGACCCATTTGAGCGATGATGAGGTAACGAAGCTGGCGCGTAGCGGCGCGGTCGCCGGGCTGTGCCCGACCACCGAGGCGAACCTGGGCGACGGCCTGTTCCCGCTGGCGCCGTTCATCGCCGCCGGCGGCGCGTTCGGCATCGGCAGCGACAGCCACGTGTCGCAAAGCCCGGTCGAGGAATTGCGCTGGCTCGAGTACGGCCAGCGCCTGCAGCATCAGCGCCGCAACGTCGCGGCGACGCAAGGTCAGCGCAATGTGGCAGACTATCTGTGGCAGGCGGCGTTGCAGGGCGGGGCGCAGGCGGCCAGACGGCGCGTCGGTGCACTCGCAGCGGGCAAGCGCGCCGACCTGCTCGTGCTCGATGGCGCGCATCCGAACCTGGACGGCGTGCAGGACGCCGAGGTACTCGGGCGTCTGGTATTTTGCGGTAACGATAACCTGGTGCGCGACGTGCTGTGCGGCGGACACTGGGTGGTGCAGGGCGGGCGCCATATGGCGCAGGAAGCGATCGCAGGGCGCTATCGCCAGGCCGTCCGCGAATTGCGTGAAGGTTAAACTGCGTTGAGCCAGAGGTGAACCAATGAGTGTCCTGATTCCGTTTGCAGGCTTGGCCCCGGCGCCGTGGAAGAACGGCGGCGGGAGCACGATCGAAATCGCGATCGGTCCGCCCGACGCCAGCTTCGACGACTTCGACTGGCGCGTCAGCCTGGCGACCATCGCCGAGGATGGCGCGTTCTCGCAGTTCGATGGCGTCGACCGCACGCTGGCGCTGGTCGACGGCCCCGGCATGCTGCTGCACATCGACGGCGAACCGACCCTGGTCAGCGAGGCCGAGCCGGTGGTGGCGTTCGACGGCAGTTCCGAAGTGCGCGCCAAACTCAATCGCGGCCCGAGCACCGACTTCAATGTGATGTCGCGCAGTGAACGCTGCTACCACCAGTTCGGGCGCCGGCGCCTGAGCGGCGACTCGACCTTTGTCGCGCGCGCCGAGATCACGGTGTTGTTCCTGGCCGAAGGCGACAGCCTGCAACTGGCCAGCGACGACGAGCGCATCGGCCTGGTGCGCTACGACGCGGTGGTGCTCGACCCCGGCACCGTGTGGACCCTGGAGGCAGGGCAGGCCACGATCTATATCGTCGACGTCCACTATTATTCGGACGACGATGACGAGGCAATGTATGACTGACGCCGACCTGCTGTTCACCAACGTCCACCTGGCGACGATGGAGAACGGCTACGGCGAACTGCGCGACGCCGCGCTGGCGGTGAAGGATGGCCGCATCGCATGGCTGGGCCGGCGCGCCGACGCGCCGCAAGCCAAGGCGCAGCACGACTGCGGCGGCGCCTGGATGACGCCGGGCCTGGTCGACTGCCACACCCACATCGTCCACGCCGGCAACCGCAGCGACGAATGGGAAGCGCGCCAGAACGGCGCCACCTATGAAGACATCGCGCGCGCCGGCGGCGGCATCATGTCCACCGTGCGCGCCACGCGCGCGGCCGATGTCGACGCGCTGCTGGCGGCCAGCCTGCCGCGCGTGCGCGCGCTATTGGCCGAAGGGGTGACCACGCTCGAGATCAAATCCGGCTATGGCCTGGCGCTCGACGCCGAAGAGCGCATGTTGCGCGCGGCGCGCCGGGTCGGCGAACTGCTGCCGGTGCGGGTCGCCACCACCTTCCTCGGCGCCCACGCGCTGCCGCCCGAATTCGCCGGGCGCCAGGACGATTACGTGAGCGAGGTATGCGAGCGTATGCTGCCGGCGCTGGCCGCGCAGGGACTGGTCGACGCGGTGGATGCGTTCTGCGAGCGGATCGGCTTTACCCACGAGCAGACCGCGCGCGTGTTCGCGGCGGCGCGCGCGCTCGGCCTGCCGGTCAAGCTGCATGCCGAGCAGTTGTCGGACCAGGGTGGGGCGGCGCTGGTGGCGCGCTGCGGCGGCCTGTCGGCCGACCATCTCGAACACTTGAACGCGAGCGGCATCGCCGCGATGGCCAAGGCCGGCACGGTGGCGGTGCTGCTGCCAGGCGCATATTATTTTCTGCGCGAAACCACGCCGCCGCCGGTCGCCGCATTGCGCGACGCCGGTGTGGCGATGGCGCTCGCCAGCGACTGTAATCCCGGTACTTCACCGCTGACCTCGCTCTTGCTGGCGATGAACATGGCCTGCACGCTGTGGCGCCTGACGCCGCAGGAAGCCTTGCTCGGCGTAACTGCGCACGGGGCGCGCGCCCTCGGCCTGGCGGCCCAGGTCGGCACGCTGGCCCTGGGCAAACGCGCCGACCTGGCGCTGTGGGATATCGCCCGTCCCGCCGACCTGGCCTACGCCATCGGCTTCAATCCCTGCCGCGCCGTGGTCAACAACGGCATCCTGCGCGCGCCCCACTGCCCCTGAAGGCCGGGCGTCATACCGATGCAACAGAGGATTATGGCTTGATCGTCCTCAAGCCGATTTTCTCGATCCGGGTAATGATGACCCTGAAATCACGCGCGGTAACGAAACCGGTAAGCAAATGTAAGCCTTAATGGTTCGTTAAGTATCCGGTTCTATAGTGGCTTCATGTGATTCCCTTCTCCCCTCCCCATTTGCCAAAATGGGTTTGCCCACGGTGCTACGGCCCGTGGGTTTTTCTTTGGGGAGCCGGTTTTAACGCCTTAGCTGCGCTCGGCCAGCGCCGTCAGGCTGGCGCCGGTAACGCGGCAGATGCGCCAGTCCGGCATCACGTCGGCGCCCATCGCTTTATAAAAATTGATCGCCGGCTCGTTCCAATCCAGCACCGACCATTCGAAGCGGCCGCAACCGCGCTCGAGGGCGAGCTGCGCCAGGCGCTGCAGCATCTGTGTGCCGTAACCCTTGCCGCGGTGCGACTGCCGCACGTACAGGTCTTCCAGGTACAGACCCTTTTTAGTAAGGAACGTCGAGAAGTTATGGAAGAACAGGGCGAAGGTCACGACCTCGCCGTTCTCTTCGCCGACGATGGCTTCGCACGCGGGATGGGCGCCGAACAGGCCTTCATGCAGCAGCGCTTCGGTGGCGACCACCATGTGTTCGAGTTTTTCGAACACTGCCAGCTCGATGATCATGGCGTGGATATGGACCACGTCGGCAGGCGTGGCCGGGCGGATGGCGAAAGTGGTGTCAGTAATCATGGCGTTTCAATGGCATTGTTCAGGGTGGCGGATTGCACGCTTTTCGGCGCCGGCGCGCGCAGGGCCCAGGCGACGCTGGCCAGGCACAGCACCATGCCCAGGAATTCGAGCGCGCCGGGACGGTAGTCTTCGAGCAGCACCGACAGCAGCACCGACAGCACCGGCGTGACGACGCCGATATACACCGCCTTGTTGGCGCCGATGCGGCCGATCAGCGTGAAGTAAGCGAAGAAGGCGACCACCGAGCCGGCGATCGACAAATAGACCAGGCCGGCCCAATAGGTGGTGTTCGAAGGCAGCACGAACTCGTCGCCATTGACCAGCGACCACACCGTCACCAGCGCCGCACCCCACAGCATCGACCAGGCCATCGTCAGCGGCAGGTTGGCAGATTGCTGCTTGACCTTGTTGACCACGATGCTGCCGGCCGAGCTGGCCAGGGTGGCAGCCAGGGCCAGCACCACGCCGGCCAGGAAGTGGCCGTTGCCGCCCGACTGCAGGTCGCGCCAGGCGTCGCCGATCGAGTGCCAGAACAGCAGCGCCACGCCGGCCGTGGCGACGATGCCACAGGCCCAGGTGCGGCGGTTGATGGCGGTGCCGAAGAAGATGCGGCTCCAGATCGGGGTCCAGAACACCATCAGCGCGAACAGCACCGCGACCAGGCCCGACACCACGTGCTGCTCGGATTCATAGGTACAGATATACGAGATGCCGAAGGTGAGCGAACCCTGCAACGCCATCCAGCGGTGGGTGCGCCATGGCAGCCGCAGCGAATCGCGGCGCGCGATGCAGATCGCGAACAACGTGGCGGCAGCGAGGAAGAAACGGTAGGCGACCGATACCGCCGGCGGCGTGTGCCCCAGCTGCAAGGTAATGGCCCAGAAGGTCGAGCCCCAGATCAATGAGGCGATGATAAACAGGACGGGAGAAGACATCGCGGGAGTATAGAGCGCCCCGATTCTCCCCTTGGAATGTTTTGCGCGCCGATTCGCGCGTGTTGTATCAAACGCGCAACATCAATACAACAGATTCAGGCGCCGGTACAAGAAGCTCAGCACGAACAGCGGCCCGATCAGCAAGAAGCGCAGGTCTTCGAAAAACGATGGCTTCTTGCCCTCGATATGGTGGCCGACGAACTGCCCGACCCAGGCCAGCACGAAGATCCCGATCGATACCGGCAGCACTGTTCCCGCAGGCAGCGACGACAGCAGGGCCAGCATGATCGTCGCCATCGCGCCCATCCCCAGCGCGAACGGACGCGACAGGGTGAAGTAATACGCCAGCGCGCCGGCCACCGTCAGCAGCGCGGCCACGGGATGCAGCGCCCACAGCAATCCCATCAGGCTGAACATGATGGCCGGGATGCACACCATGTGGATGGTTTCGTTGAGCCGGTTGCGGTGGCTCTCGGCATAGCGGCCGAGCAGGATGTCGATCTGGCGCGGCGCGAAATGGTGCGTGGAAGCGTGGTGCATGGCGGAAGTCTCCTGTCTTTATTGTAAAGACGATTCTACGCCCGCTCAGTTCCGTTGTGCCAACCTTGGCGCCTCCGCCGGCAGCGGCAGGTTCGGCGCCGCCGTGTCGGCCGGTTTCAGGCGCAAATGCGGATTGTTGGCGAAGATCTCCGCCACCCATTCGACGAACAGGCGCACCTTGGCCGACAAGTGGCGGTTTTGTGGATACACCACGTGCACCGCCAGCGGATCGCTGCGCCACTCCGGCAGCAGGCGCACCATGGCGCCGGTGGCCAAGTGTTCATTGAGCAGGTAATCGGTCATGCTGATCACGCCCAGGCCCGCCAGACCGGCTTTTACGTAGGAATTCGAATCGTTCAGCGCCAGCGCGCCCGGCAGCGCGACTTCGATGCGCTCGCCGTCGCGGTTGAATTCCCATTGGCTGACCTTGCCGGTCTTGGCCGAGAAATAGTTGACGCAGCGATGGCGTTCCAGTTCGCTCGGGTGCAGGGGCATGCCATAGCGCGCCACGTACGAGGGCGCGGCGCAGGTGACGAAGTTGATCACGCCAACGCGCCGTGCGATCAGGCTGGTATCGAGCAGCTCGCCGCCGCGCACGGCGCAGTCGACACCTTCTTCGACCAGGTCGACCGGGCGGTCGGTGCTGCCCAGCTCCAGGGTAATGTCCGGATAGCGCTCGAAAAATTCGGGCAGCGCAGGAATCAAGATCTCGGATGCCAACCCGGTCGGCGTATCCACGCGCAGCCGGCCACTGGGGCTAAAGCGGTGGCGCGAAAGCGACTCTTCAGCGTCGCGCACGTCGGACAGGATGCGAATGCAGCGCTCATAATAAGCGGCCCCGTCCGACGTGACCGACACGTGGCGCGTGGTGCGATGCAGCAGCTTGGACGCAAGCGAGGTCTCCAGCGCCTGCACCAGGGTCGACACGGTCGCCTTCGGCAATTGCAGCATTTCGCCTGCGCGCGTGAAGCTGCCACAGTCGACCACGTGGACGAAGACTTCCATGGCCTGTAGTTTATTCATCCCAAGTTCTCGACGAAAATAACGTTATTGTTCAGCAATCCGAACAATCAATTCGGAATTGATGTATTTATCTGATTGTAATTGAAAGCTATAGTGTGTGCATCGCAACAAAATCTTTGACAGACGGAGCAGCAACATGAGCATTCGGGACGGAATCTTCACCACGGTCGCAGTCACCCTCAGCGGCGTCGCACTGGCGGGGCTGCTCTGCACCGATGCTTATTCGCGCGGCGCTGGCCTGGAAGCGCGCGGCGTGCATGCCCTGTCGCTCGAGATGCAGATGAGCTGCTCGGGCGAATGCGACAACGTCAACGGCCGGATTGTTCAGCTGCAGGAACAGGGAGCGGTGCAATGAACGCGCGGCTGGACGAGTTCGAGAGCGGCGTCAAGGTGCGCGACCTTCAGGTCGAAGGCGCCACCGGCCCGCTCGACGCCCGTTTATACACCGCCAACCGCGCCGGCGCGCCGGCCAAGAAAGACATGCTGGTGGTGTTCTTCCACGGTGGCGGCTTCGACAGCGGCGACCTGGAAAAAGGCGACGACTTCCTGCGCACGCTGGCCGAGGTCGACCATTTGCCGGCGGTGCTGGCGTCGACCTACACGCTGGCCACCGTGAGCCCGTTCCCGGCCGCCGTCGAAGATGCGCACGCGGTGCTGGCCTGGGCCAAGAAGAACAAGACCAAGCTCGGCTGGAACGGCAAGTTCCTGGTGGCGGCCGGCATCGAAGCCGGCGCCAACCTGGCGGCGGTGTGCGCCTTGATGAGCCGCGACCGTGGCGGCCCGGCACTGGCAGGCCAGATCCTGGTGATGCCGATGCTCGACCCGGCATTGAGCACCTGTTCGATGCGCCAGATGACGCTGTGCGCCGACCGCGAAAAAGCGGCCACCGAATGCGCCGCCGCCTACCGCGGCTACCTGCCGCACGCCGCCGACCGCTCGCATCCGTACGCCGCGCCGCTGCATTCGAGCCGCCTGAAGAACCTGGCGCCGGCCCTGATCCTGTCGGCCGAAGACGATCCGCTGCGCGACGAGGCGGAACAATATGGCGCCAAATTGATCAACTCTGGCGTCTGCACCACGGTGCGCCGCATGCCGCCGGCCGCCCTCGATCTGCAAGACCCGAACGGTCGCAACGAATGTGCGTGCAAGATGCACGCGATGGGCGAAATCACCAGCTTCTTGTCGGGGCTGGAGAAACGCAAGGGCGCATGACGCGCCGCGCGTAAGCCACCACACGACCCGGACCCAAGCAGCCGGGCAAGCAGCCGATAACAACGATGCCGTGCTGAGCACGGCAAGGGCTCCGTTTTGCCTGGATTTTCAGGGCGACGCGGGAATCTCACCAGAAGGAGAGTCGCCATGCACCATCACCAGAGCCTGCAGCGCACGACGCGCCGCTGTCGCCAGGGATAAGCCACACAGGCCACGCGCCGCCGGGTTGAGCCGGCCGGACGCGCTCCCGCCACACATCAGCTGAATTTTTCCGCACGCTTGCCGCGCGGAAGGGGCTTCTATTCGCTTGCGTTTCGTACGGCTCGACATGCCGACGACGCGCGACGGGTTTCCATTGCCTGCAGATTTATCACTGAAGTTGTTTGAAGTTGTCATTAATAAGAAAGGTGCATCATGAAAAACCAACGAGGGATGGGCAAACTGAAAGCGATGGCCGGCGCCCTGGCGCTGGCCGGTATCGTCGGCGCAGGCCTGGCCGGCTGCACGGACGCCAAGAGCGACGCGGCGCCGGCCGCCCAAGCCGGGCCGCCGGTGTCGAGCGCGGTGGTGCTGCAAAAAGCGGTTACCGAAACCCAGGAATTCTCGGGCCGTCTGGAAGCGATCGAGATCGTCGAGATCCGTCCGCGCGTGTCGGGCTATATCACCGCCGTCAACTTCAAGCCGGGCGCCGAAGTGAAAAAGGGCGACCTGCTGTTCGTGATCGACCCGCGTCCTTACCAGGCCGAAGCCGACCGCACCCAGGCCGCCGCCGCCGCCGCGCGCGCCCGTGCCGACCTGGCGCGGCTTGAACTGCAGCGCGCCGAACGCCTGCTGGCCGACAAAGCCGTGGCCCAGCGCGAGTTCGACGAACGCGCCGCCGGCCAGAAGGAACTCGACGCCAACGCGCGCGCCGCCAGCGCCCAGCACGAAGCGGCGCGCCTGAACCTGGCCTATACCCGCATCACCGCGCCGATCGACGGCCGCGTCTCGAAAGCCGAGATCACCCTCGGCAACCTGGTCGACGCCACCGCGGTGCTCACGTCGGTCGTGTCGCTCGAGCGCATCTACGCCAGCTTCGACGGCGACGAAGATACTTACCTGCGCGTCAGCCGCCGCGTGCATGCCGGCCAGCCGGTCGACGTCAAGGTCGGCCTGGCTGGCGAAGAAGGCTTCCCGCACAGCGGTAAGCTCGAATTCGTCGACAACCGCCTGGACAGCCGCAGCGGCAGCGTGCGCATGCGCGCCACCCTGGCCAACAGCGAGCGCATATTGGCGCCGGGCCTGTTTGCCCGCGTGCAGATCGCCGGCGGCGCGCCGACGCAGCAAATCCTGATCACCGACCGCGCCATCGGCACCGACCAGGACCGCAAGTTCGTGTACGTGGTCGATAAAGACGGCAAGGCCGAATACCGCGCCGTCAAACTGGGCCCCGTGAGCGAGGGATTGCGCGTCGTGCGCGACGGCTTGAAACCGGGCGAGAAGATCGTCGTCAACGGCCTGCAGCGCGTGCGTCCGGGCGCCCCGGTCACGGCGCAGACGGTGCCGATGGTGGCCACCACCGGCGCGCCTGGCAAGGACGTCAAGGTCGCACTGGCGGACAAGGAGTAACCCAGCATGAATTTCCCTCGATTTTTTGTCGACAAGCCGATCTTCGCGGCGGTGCTGTCGGTGCTGATCTTCGTCGGCGGCCTGATTTCGATCTTCCTGCTGCCGATCTCGGAGTACCCCGAGGTGGTGCCGCCTTCGGTGGTGGTGCGCGCCCAGTATCCGGGCGCGAATCCGAAGGTGATCGCCGAAACCGTGGCCACGCCGCTGGAAGAACAGATCAACGGCGTCGAAGACATGCTCTACATGTCCTCGCAAAACACCTCGGACGGCGCGCTGGCGCTGACCGTCACCTTCAAGATCGGCACGAATGTCGAGCAGGCCGAGACCGCGGTGCAGAACCGCGTGCAGCGCGCCTTGCCGCGGCTGCCGGAAGAGGTGCGCCAGATCGGCGTGACCACGGTGAAATCGTCGCCCAACCTGACCATGGTGGTGCACCTGAATTCACCCGACGGCCGCTACGACGACCTGTACCTGCGCAACTACGCGGTGCTGAATGTGAAGGACCAGCTGGCCCGCATCAAGGGCATGGGCGAGGTGCAGCTGTTCGGTTCGGGCGACTACGCGATGCGCATCTGGCTCGATCCGCAAAAGGTCGCCGCGCGCGACCTGACCGCGACCGACGTGGTCGACGCGATCCGCGAACAGAATGTGCAGGTCGCGGCCGGCGTGATCGGCCAGGGGCCATCGAAGGATGCGGACTTCCAGCTCACCGTCAACACCCAGGGGCGCCTGCAAAGCGTCGAGGAATTCGGCGCCATCGTGCTCAAGACGAATGCCGACGGCGGCACCACGCTCCTGAAAGACGTGGCGCGCCTGGAGCTCGGTTCCAGCTCGTACGCACTGCGCTCGCTCCTGAACAACAAATCCGCGGTGGCGATCCCGATCTTCGCCGCGCCCGGCGCGAACGACCTGCAACTGTCGAGCGATGTGCGCGCCACCATGGAAACGCTGTCGCACGACTTCCCGTCCGGTGTCGCTTATTCCATCGTGTACGACCCGACCCAGTTCGTGCGCGAGTCGATCGATTCGGTGATTCATACGCTGCTCGAGGCCGTGGTGCTCGTTGCGCTGGTGGTGATCATCTTCCTGCAGACCTGGCGCGCCTCGATCATTCCACTGATCGCGGTGCCGGTGTCGGTGGTCGGCACGTTTGCCGTGATGCTGGGCTTCGGCTTTTCGATCAATACCTTGTCGCTGTTCGGCCTGGTGCTGGCGATCGGCATCGTGGTCGACGACGCCATCGTGGTGGTGGAAAACGTCGAGCGCAATATCGCCGATGGTTTGAATCCGCACGACGCCACCATCCAGGCGATGAAGGAAGTCTCCGGCCCGATCATCGCCATCGCGCTGGTGCTGTGCGCCGTGTTCGTGCCGATTGCGTTTGTGGCGGGCCTGACCGGCCAGTTCTATCGCCAGTTCGCGCTGACGATTGCGATTTCGACCGTGATCTCGGCCTTCGTGTCCCTGACCCTGGCGCCGGCGCTGTCGGCATCATTGCTGCAGCCGCACGGCGCGCCGAAAGACCGGTTGACGCGCATGATCGACACCGTGTTCGGGCGCTTCTTCGCTGGCTTCAACCGCTTCTTCGGCCGCTCGTCCGAGAAGTACGAAGTGGGCGTGAAAGGCGTCCTGCGCCGCAAGACTGCCGCCGTCGGCGTCTACCTGGCGCTGGGCGTGGCCGCGGTCTTCATGTTCAACGCGGTGCCGCCGGGCTTCGTGCCGCAGCAGGATAAAGCCTACCTGATCGGCTTTGCCCAGTTGCCGGATGCCGCATCGCTGGACCGCACCGACGCCGTGATCCGCAAGATGTCGTCCATCGCCAAGGAGATCCCGGGCGTCGAATCGTCGATCGCCTTCCCCGGCCTGTCGATCAACGGTTTTACCAATGCGCCGAATGCCGGCATCGTGTTCGTCGGCCTCAAACCGTTCAGCGAACGGCGCAGCAAGGAGACCAGCGCCGACGGCATCGCCGCCGAAATCAACAAGCGCATGGGCTCCGTCGAAGACGCGTTCGTGATGGTGCTGTCGCCGCCACCGGTCAATGGCCTGGGCACCACGGGTGGCTTCAAGATGATGATCGAAGACCGCGCCAACGTCGGCTACGACGCGCTGTACCAGAGCGTGCAGGCCTTGCAGGCACGCGCCGCGCAGACGCCGGAACTGGCGGGCGTGTTCTCGGGCTTCCAGATCAACGTGCCGCAGCTGTTCGCCGACATCGACCGCGTGAAAGCCAAGCAGTTGGGCGTGCCGCTGGCGACCATCAACCAGACCTTGCAGATCAATCTCGGCTCGATGTACGTGAACGACTTCAACCAGTTCGGCCGCACTTATCAAGTGCGGGTGCAGGCCGACGCGCCGTTCCGTTCGCAGCGCGAGCAGATCGAGCAACTCAAGGTGCGCAGCAGCAGCGGCGAAATGATTCCGCTGTCGTCCTTGATGCGCGTAAAGGACACCTATGGCCCGGACCGCGTGCAGCGCTACAACGGCTACGTCGCCGCCGAGATGAATGGCGGCGCCGCGCCCGGCGTATCGTCGGGCCAGGCCCAGGCCATCATGCAGAAGATCGCCGAAGAGACGCTGCCGAAAGGCGTCGGCTACGAGTGGACCGAGCTGACCTACCAGGACATCCTGGCCGGTAACACCATGATCTATGTGTTCCCGCTGTGCGTGCTGCTGGTGTTCCTGGTGCTGGCGGCGCAGTACGAAAGCTGGACCCTGCCGCTGTCGGTGATCCTGATCGTGCCGATGTCGATCCTGTGCGCGCTGATCGGCGTGAAACTCACCGGTGGCGACAACAACGTGTTCACGCAGATCGCGCTGTTCGTGCTGGTGGGGCTGGCCTCGAAGAACGCGATCCTGATCGTGGAATTCGCACGCGAACTCGAACACCATGGCCGCACTGTCGTCGAAGCGGCGCTGGAAGCGAGCCGCCTGCGTCTGCGTCCGATCCTGATGACGTCGATCGCCTTCATCGCCGGCGTGGTGCCGCTGGTGTTCTCGAGCGGCGCGGGTTCCGAGATGCGCCACGCGATCGGTATCGCCGTGTTTGCGGGCATGCTGGGCGTGACGTTCTTCGGCCTGTTCCTGACCCCGCTGTTCTACGTGCTGCTGCGTACGTTCGCCAAGCGCTTTGAAAAACCCGCGCATGCGCCGTCGGTGAGCCATGACGCGCAAGGAGCACTGAAATGATGAACATGATTGCAAGGGGCGCAAGCCCACTGCTGGCAGCCTTGCTGCTTACCGCCTGCGCCACGCCCGAGTTCAGGCAGCCGTATGTCGAAACGCCGAACGCCTTCCGCGAGCCGCAAGCGTCGACCGTGCCGGTGGAGGGCGCCGACGGCGCGCGCTGGCAGCCGGCGCAACCGGCCGAACAGCAGCCACGCGGCCAGTGGTGGCTCGCCTTCAACGATCCGGCGCTCACCGCGCTGGTGGAAGAAGCGAGCGCCAACAACGCCAACCTGACGGTGGCCGCGAGCCGCGTGCGCCAGGCGCGCGCCATCGCCGGCATCGCCGAAGCCGATCGCATTGCGCAAGTGGGCATCGGCATCGGCGCCCAGCGCGCACGCCTGTCGCCGCTGGAATCGAACCTGGCGCCGGGCGCCGGTACCGAGGCGCGCAACAGCTACAGCGCGCGCCTGAGCGCCAGCTACGAGGTCGACCTGTTCGGCCGCGTGGCGGCCGGCGTGGCGGCGGCGCGCGGCGACGCCGCCACCTCGGAATCGAACTTCCGTTCGGTGCTGCTGGCGCTGCACGCCGACGTGGCGCAGACCTATTTCAGGCTGCGCGCGCTGGACGCGGAACTCGACACCGTGGCGCAGGCCGTGCGCCTGCGCGAAGAAAGCGTGGGCGTCACCCAGCGCCGCTTCGACCTGGGCGACATCGGCGAATTCGACCTGTCGCGCGCCAGGACCGAACTGGCCACGGCGCGCGCCGAAGCGATCGGGCTGCAGCGCCAGCGCGCCACGGGCGAGCATGCGCTGGCGGTGTTGCTGGGCAAACCGGCGTCCAGTTTTGTCGCCGGCCGCAGTCCGCTGCTCACCGCTAGCGCGCTGCCGATTATCCCGGCCGGGCTGCCATCGAACCTGCTCGAGCGCCGGCCCGATATCGTCGCCGCCCAGCGCGCCATGGAAGCGTCCAACGCCCGCATCGGCGTGGCGCGCGGCGCCATGTTCCCGTCGCTGTTGATCAGCGCCGACGGCGGTGGCGTGGGCGGCGGCGCGTTCTCGGACGTGTTCCGCTGGAGCAGCCGCTCGTGGGTGCTGGGCGCGCTGGCCTCGATGCCGATCATCGACGGTGGCCGCAACCGCAACAACGTGGTGCGCAGCGAAGCGGCGCTGGAAGAATCGGTCGGCGCCTACCGCCAGAGCGTGCTGGTCGCGTTCGCCGAAGTCGAGGACAGCCTGGCGGGCCTGCGCATCCTGGCTGGCCAGGCCGAGCAGATCGAAGCGGCGCTGGTGTCGGCGCGGCGCGCGGCCGACCTGGCGCAGAAGCTGTACGACGCCGGCCGCTCGAGCTACCTGGAACTGCTCGACGCGCAGCGCAACCTGTCCAACGTCGAACGTACCGCGGTGCAGCTGCGCGGCGACCGCGCCTTGACTACCGTGGCGCTGATCCGCGCCCTTGGCGGCGGCTGGGGCGAGGCGCAACAGGGCGGAGCGGCGCTGGCGCAACGCTGAGCGCGTGATTTAAGTTCTTCCCCCAAGGCAATGTGATTGCCCTTTGCGGCGGTGCGCGCGAGCATACCGCCGCTTTTTTGTCGTGTAGCGAAACTACATAGATGAATGCGATTTCAATTGACACACGGTTGAGCCAGGCACAGACTTTATTTGTCGATTTCGCGCCAGGATTAGACTGTGACTGGTAGTCAAGTTACGGGTAAGACCATGCTGCGATGCCGACCGCAATCGCTTTTTGAAACGGATCTTTGAGGGAATTCACCACCAACCTGCAATCGCTTCGGAGGAGACATGAACAAGAAATCAAGCATCAGCGTCATGCTTGCAATAAGCGCACTGGGTTTGAGCCTGGGCGCCAACGCCGCCACCCCGCCGGCCCAATCCGGCAACAGCCAGGCCGTCCTGCTGCAAGGCTTCCACTGGAATTCGTCGGGTTCGAATCCCAAGTGGTACAACGTGTTGCTGGGCAATGTGGGCGACCTGAAAGGCATGGGTTTCACCCACGTATGGCTGCCACCCGCATCCGACTCGGCCGCCTCGCAAGGCTATCTGCCGCGCCAACTCAATAACCTGAACTCCGCCTACGGCAGCTCGGCCGAGCTGACCAACGTGGTGCGCGCCTTCACCAACAACGGCATCAAGGCGGTGGCCGACGTGGTGGTCAATCACCGGGTCGGCACCACCGGCTGGTCCGATTTCACCAATCCCAACTGGACGCTGCACACCATCACCCCGGGCGACGATTGCAACTGCGGGCTCGGTAACGCCGACACCGGCATTGAGTTCGGCGGCGGGCGCGACCTCGATCACACCAACGTCGGTGAAGTCCAGAACGGCATCATCAACTGGCTCAACTACACCTTGAAGCCGGTGGGCTTCAGCGGCATGCGCATGGACTATGTGCGCGGCTTCGGCGCCAGCTACGCCGGCAAGTACGCAAATGCCTTCGGCGCCGAATTCTGCGTCGGCGAGCTGTGGGACAACCTCGACCTGAACAACGTCGACGGCCACCGCCAGCAGATCATGAACTGGATCAACGGCACCGGCAACAGCTGTGGCGCCTTCGATTTCACGTCCAAGGGCCTGCTCAACGACGCGCTCGCGAACGGCAATTACTGGCGCCTGAGGGATGCGGCAGGCAAACCGGCCGGCACCATCGGCTGGTGGCCGGCGATGTCGGTGACCTTCGTCGACAACCACGACACCGGCCCGTCGGAAAGCTGCGGCAATGGCCAGAACCACTGGTCGGTGCCGTGCGGCGCGGTGATGCAGGGCTACGCCTATGTGCTGAGCCACCCGGGCATCCCGACGGTGTACTACCCGCACATCTACAACTGGAACCTGAAGACCCCGATCGCGGCCCTGATGGCGGCGCGCCGTGCGGCCGGGGTGCACTCCTCGTCGCCGGTGACGATCAACACCGCGGTGCAAGGCCTGTATGCGGCCACCATCACCGGCAACACACGCCAGCTGGCGATGAAGATCGGGCCGAATGCCTGGAGCCCGTCGGGCACCGGCTGGGTGCTGCAGACCTCGGGCGCCAACTACGCGGTGTGGATGAAGTAAGGCAGTCCAAGCGGTGCGTTCTCGGGCGGGACGCGCCGCTACAATGCGGGCATGTCCTCCGCTTCTTCTCTCACCCTGACCGGCCTGGCGCCGGTGCTCGACGCCGGCGTACGCATCCTGGTGCTGGGCAGCTTTCCCGGCGCCGCCTCGCTGGCCGCCGGCCAGTATTATGCGCACCCGCGCAATCAATTCTGGCCCCTGATCTCGGCCGTCGTCGGCCAAGACCTGGCCGCGCTGCCTTACCATGAGCGCTTGCCGCGCCTGCTCGCGCACGGTGTCGGCCTGTGGGATGTGCTGGGCGAATGCGAACGCGAAGGCAGTCTCGACTCAAGCATCCGCAAACCCGCCGCCAACGACTTCGAGCGCTTGCGCGAACTGTGTCCACAGCTCGAAACGGTTGGTTTCAATGGCCAGGCATCCGGCAAGTTCGCGCCGCAGTTTGCGCAAGCCGGCTACCGCACGGTGGTGCTGCCGTCGAGTTCACCCGCGCACATGGCAATGACGTTCGCGCAGAAGCTGGATATATGGCGCAGACTGGTCGAAGCGGACTCCCCGGCGCCGGCGGCCACACAGGCGCCGCTGTTTTAGGATTTCGCTGCACGTCACATTGGCAGAAATTGACGCGCTCATGGCCTTCGCGCCACGCTCCGGATGCATAGACTGGCACGGTCTTTTCACCAACCTGAGAGTGCCCGACTGGCTGCGGAAGATGGGTGGGCGCGACAAGACCATCGTCTCGATCTGCACCGGTGCGTTCTGGGTGGCCAAGGCGGGACTGCCGGACGGGAGGACGGCGACCACGCACCGCGGCACGCTCGAGGGCCTCGCCAAGCGCTACCCGAAGGTCAAGGTGGCCGGCGGGGTGCGCTTCGTGCAGGATGGCAGAATGGATACTTCCGCCGGCGTCAGCGCCGTAACAGGTGAACAAGCAGGTGAACAAGCAGGTGAACAAGCACGTGAATAGATAGGCTTGAGACAAATGACGACTCGGTATGCCGCTTTGCGGGTGGTGGTGCTGGCGCACGAAGACATGAACCTGCTCGACCTTACCGGGCCGGTCCAGACCCTGTTCACGGCCAGCCGCCGCCACGGCGCGTCCGCGCAGGCGCTGTATGACGTGAGCGTGGCCTCCGAGGCGGGCGGCTTGATCACCACCAGTTCCGGGCTGCAGGTGATGACGGTGGCGCTGGCGACGCTCGAGGGCCTGACGATCGACACCATCATCGCGCCGGGCGGCTGCAAGGGCGACGAGTACTACACGCCGCCGGCGCTGGTCGCCTGGATACGCCGCCGCGCTCCCGGCGTGCGGCGTTTGTGCTCGGTCTGCACCGGCGCCTTTTTGCTGGCCGCCGCCGGGCAGCTCGACGGCCGCCGCGTCGCCACCCACTGGGAATGGGCCGGGCGGCTGCAGCAGGCCTATCCGGCGATCGAGGTCGACCCCGACCGCATCTTCATCCGCGACGGCGCCGTGTGGACGTCGGCCGGCGTGACGGCCGGGATCGACCTGACGCTGGCGCTGGTCGAAGCCGACTTTGGCCACAAGGTTGCGATCGATACCGCGCGCCAGCTGGTGATGTTCATGAAGCGCAGCGGCGGCCAATCGCAGTTCAGCGCGCCGCTGCTGGCGCAGGCCGCCGAGTACGACGACTTCGTCGAACTGCACGCCTGGGTGGCGGCCCACCTGGACCAGGATTTGCGCGTCGAGCGCCTGGCCGACTACGTGAATATGTCGCCGCGTAACTTCGCGCGTGTGTACCTGGCGAAAGCGGGGCGCACCCCGGCCAGGATGGTGGAAACGCTGCGCCTGGAAGCGGCGCGGCGCATGCTCGAGGAAACCGACCTGCCGCTCAAGCGCATCGCGCTGCTTACCGGGCACGCCGACGAGCAGAACCTGCGCCGCACCTTTGTGCGCTGCATGGGCGTCACGCCGGGCGCGTATCGGGATCGTTTTTCGGCGCATGACGCCGTGATTTGACCGGCGTATACAAGCTGGCGCGTATTCAGCGGATGTGCGCGCGGTTGGACGCCGCCTGCCGCAACCTGGCCAGCTTGGCCGCATACAGCTCGCGCATGTCGCGCTGGGTGCTGTTGTCGACCGCCAGCGCAATGTGCTCGCGCGCGTCGTCGAACTGTCCCGATTGCAGATACGCCATCCCGAGCCAGAAGCGGAACTCGTCGTTGTACGGCGCGCGTTTCACCTCACGCTCGAACAGCGCCACCGCGCGTTCGTTGCGGCCCGCCTTCAGCGCCGCCACGCCCTGGTCGAACCAGTGATACGGCGGCACCGGTTCGATGCCCGCGATGCGTTGGGCCAGCGCCTGCGCTTCGGCAGGGCGGCCGAGCGCCATCAACAACGGTTCAAGATTGCGCAGCACCGCCAGATTTTCCGGCTCCTGCGCCTGCGCCGCCATGAACGCACGCTCGGCCAGCGCCAGATCGCCATGGCGCTGGTAGACCACGCCGAGCGTATTGAGTGCAGGCGTCAGGCGCGGGCGCACCTGCACCGCCGCGCGCGCCCACCAGTAGGCGTCGTCGACACGGTCGTGCAGCAGCGCTTCGGCGGCGCGGTTGTTCAGGTACAGGGCGACGACATCGTCTTCTTCGAGCGCGCGGCTGCGCAGGCGCGCGGCATCCTCGCGCGCCAGGAAGTCCACGGTCAGCATCTGGCGCGGGTCGACGCCACGCCGCACCTCGCCCGCCGTTGGGCTCAGACTGATGTTGATGTGGGCGCTCGAGATATACAAGCCGTTACTGCGGCTCCACAGGTGGTCCATGCTGACGCTCTGGAACCGCACCGGCATGCCCAGTTGCTTGGCAAAAGCGGCCGTCATCACCACCAGCGACAGGCAGTTGCCGACCCGCGCTTCATAGGTCTGGCGCGCGTTGCGGGTGTTGGTGGAATCGTACTCCAGGCGCAGGTCGGTCTTGCTGTAGAGCGCGTCGACCAGGCCGTGGCGCGAGCCTTTTGTGCGCAAGCGCTCCTGGAAAGCGGGGCTGTCCAGGTAAGCGCGCATGGCGGGACTGAGCGTGAACAGGTCGCCGGCGCCGACCGGCTCGGAAGGCGGCGCGAAGCGGGCGTCGGCGAACAGGGCGGAGGGTGGCGCAGAAGTGGTGGCGGCGCAGCCGGCCAGCATGAACAGGAACAACGCGAACAGCGGCAGCCATCCGGGCAAGCAGGCGAACCAGAAGCGCTTCATGTCTCCTCCCGCGCAGGGAATCTTTTCAGGCCAGTATCCGCCTGCGCTTCGAGGATGTCAAAGCACGTCAGTCTTCGTGGAACGCTTCCAGCAATTCGTCCAGCAGTTCCGTCGTCTCTTCATCCGACAGCCCGAGATAGGCGCAGGCAGCGGCGCCGCCCTTGTTCCATTCGAGCGATTCGCCCTGGCCCTGGTAGCGGCAGATGGCGTTTTCGGCCAGCAGCGACAGCGCCACCAGCGAGCGCACGCCGGGCGGGGTCGACGGGTCGTCGAGCACGGCCAGATCGTGGTGATGCAGGATGGCCCAGCCGACGTGGTCCGACAGGCCCCAGTTGCGCGCCAGCAGGCAGCCGATCGCCGAGTGGCTGGTGTTGTGGCGCTCTTCCTCGAGCGCGGTGAAGGGACGCTCGGCTTCCAGCGAGGCTTCGGCGTAGGTAGCGCTGTAGTCCTTGAAACGGTCCATCAGCAGCGGCACGCCGGTGTCGCAGAACAGGCCGAAGGTGTGCGCCACATCCGGCTCGCCCATGCGCAGGCGGCGCGACAGGAACACCATCGCGTGCGCGCGCCGGGTCGAGATGTCCCAGAAGCTGGCCAGGGCGGCGCTGTTGGCGGGAATCGCCTGGCGCGCCAGCAGGCCGGTCATCATCGCCGCGACCTGATTGATGCCCAGGAACAGGATGGCCTGCTCGACCGACTTGGCCTTGCGCCGGCCGCCATACACGGCGGAATTGGCCAGCTTGAGCAGGGCGCCCGACATGCCGACGTCGCTTGCCACGATGCGGCCGATCGCGTCCAGCGACGGATCTTCGGCGGCCAGCTCGCGCTGCAAGTCGGACAGCAGGCTCGGGCGGGGCGGGATACGGATCGACTTGATCAGGGCATCGACCTGGTCGATCTGCTGGATGGGCTCGGCGACGGTATTCATGGAAATAGGTTCGAAACGCTACGGGGAATGCGCACGGCAGCGGCGCAATGGTGACGCGGACCGGAGAACGCGAACAGAAACAGGGGTGACAATGCTGAATTACAGCGCCCACTATACCCGAGTCAAATCGACATTGCAGCAAGGCAATTACATTTTCGGACAATTGTTGTAGCGAGTTCACCAGGACGGCGGGGCAATGTGTCACACGCTAAAATCGGCGTATGGCACATTCTACAATTGCAGGAATCGATTTTTCGGCGCCGGCCGAGCTGGTGGCGCGGCAGCTGATCGGGGTCACCGTGCTGGTCGACGGCGTCGGCGGGCGCATCGTCGAAACCGAGGCGTATGACCGCGAAGACCCGGCCTCGCACGCGTATTCCGGACCGACCGAGCGCAATGCGGCGATGTTCGGGCCACCGGCGCATGCCTATGTGTACCGTTCGTACGGCATCCACTGGTGCCTGAACTTCGTGTGCCGCGAACAAGGACACGGGGCCGGGGTCCTGATCCGGGCGCTGGAACCGGTGGCCGGGTTGGATCTGATGCGCGCGCGGCGCGATGCCGACGATGAATGGCTGCTGTGTTCCGGGCCGGGAAAGTTGTGCCAGGCGCTGGGCGTGACGCGCGCGGTCAACGGCATGTCGCTGGCGGCGCCGCCGTTCGAGCTGCTGGCGGCGCCGGGCGGGTTGGACATCGTGGCCGGGCCGCGTATCGGCATCTCGAAGGCGGTCGATGTGCCGTGGCGCTTCGGGCTGGCCGGATCGCGTTTCTTCAGCCGGCCGTTCCGCTAGGGCTACGGCCCCACGCCTTCAGGCGCGCCGCCGTGCAGGCGCCGCGGGCAGGGCGCGTACCGGCCCGTTGCGCATTGCGCTGCCTGCAGCGCGCCGTTCATCCACACCGTGGAACCCGGCGTCCGGCTGCGCATGCTGATCTTCGGCATTCAAGGACGCATCACCACTTGCCGGCGCAACCCGGAAGATCGCCACCGCGCGCGCCAGGTTGACGGTCTGCTCGTGCAGGCTGGCCGCCGCCGCTGCCGCTTCTTCGACCAGCGCCGCATTTTGCTGCGTCATGCTGTCCATCTGTCCCACCGCGCGATTGACTTCGGCAATGCCGTCGGCCTGCTCGGTGCTGGCCACGCTGATGCGCTTGATGATGTCATTGACCTGGCTCACCGACGACACGATGTCGCCCATGCTGGCGCCGGCATCCAGCACCGAGGCGTTGCCGCTCTCGATGATGGTCACCGAGTCGGCGATCAGGCCCTTGATCTCTTTCGCCGCCGCCGCCGAGCGCTGCGCCAGGGTGCGCACTTCGGCCGCCACCACCGCGAAGCCGCGTCCCTGTTCGCCGGCGCGCGCCGCTTCCACCGCCGCGTTCAGGGCCAGGATATTGGTCTGGAACGAAATGCCGTCGATAACGCCGATGATCTCGACGATCTTGCGCGAGCTGGCCTGGATCGATTCCATGGTCGTTACCGCACGCTCCACCGCCAGGCCGCCGCGCGCGGCCAACTGCGCCGCTTCGGCTGCCAGGTTCGAGGCCTCTCGCGCGTTGTCGGCATTGTCCTTGACCGCGGTGGTCAGGGTTTCCATGGTGCTGGCGGTCTGCTCGAGCGAGCCGGCCTGCATCTCGGTGCGGGTCGACAGATCGAGGTTGCCGCTGGCGATTTCCTGCGACGCGGTGTCGATCGAGCGCACCGAATCCATCACGCTGTGCAGGGCCGCGTTCAGGCGTGCGATGGTGTGGTCGAGCGCGCGCGCGGTGTCGGCGATTTCGTCGCGCCCGAGCGCATTGTTGGGCGGGGCGTCGAGCCGGCCTTCGGCCAGTTCGGCCACCGTCTGGGCGATGCTGTGGATCGAGCCGAGCATGGCGCGCCGCACCAGCATCGTCACCGCCAGCGACAGTCCGATCGACAGGACCACCATGCCGGCCATGGCCCAGCCGAGAGCGCGGAATTCTTCCTTGGCGGCGGCGTGGGCGTCGACGCTGAGCTTTTTCTCCAGCGCGCTAAGCCGCGCCAGTTCGGCGTCGAGGGCGACGAACTGCTGCTCGGCTTTCTGCATCGAGTTGGTGGCGATCGACTGGTCGACCGATGCCATTTCGACCGTTTCATTGACCGCCTTGCGGTAGCGCGTCAGCGCCATCAGCGACGCTTCGATCGGCGCCCGTTCGGCGGCGTCGGCCACCTTGCCGATGGCGTCGAGCTTGTCGGCCACGGCGGCGTGCTTGCGCCCGATATCCCTGGTCAGGGCAGTGAGCCGTTCCTGGGCGAAGCTGCCGTTGACCCAGGCCAGCAACTGATAGATGTTGGCGTGCGCGAAGCGCGCCTCGCCGGCGATGTCGGCCACCGCCTGCAGCCGCGCGGCGCGCACCTGCACGATGTTTTCCAGTGACGCGTTCTGGCGCACCATGCCATACCAGGCGGCCGCAGAGAGCATGGTCAACAGGACCAGCACCAGTCCCGGGGCCAGCAACAGTTTCTGGCCGATTCGCAGTTTGTTCAGCATGGGGAGACTCCGATAGACATGACCGCTGCCGAAGCGTATCGCCCAGCGTTAGCAGTTGATTCGTCACCCCCGCGCAGGCCTAGGCGGCCCCGCGGTGGCCCAAGTTCGCCGCATCGACGCGGCGCATGCGTGCACCTTATTTCTTGTAGATCCCCGCCTCCAGCACCACGTCATCGACCCGCAAGATATACGTGGTCTTCGGCTCGATCTTGCCGCTGCTCGGATTCTTGTACTGGTAATCGACCCAGCCCTTGCCCTTGGCGGCAGCCAGCTCGATGATCTCGCGCCGGTACTTCTTGCCGTTTGCATCCGGCACGTCGGTCAGGTCCTTGCCGACGATCGACGGGTTGTACGGGTGGGCCAGCACGATGCCGGTCTTGATGTCGCGCAGGTCGACATACAGTTCGCCCTGCACATAGTCCGGATGCTTGGCATTGATGAGCTTCATCATTTCGTTCTTGCCCTTGGACTTGATCAGGGCCGCGCCCCGTTCGGCCATCGCGATGGCGTCCTTCTCGGTCGGCTCGTTGGCCTGGGCGGCGTCGGCGGCCAGGCCCAGACTCAGGCTGAGGGCGGCTGCGGTGAACAACAGTTTCATGACAGATCCTTTCAAAAATTTTTTAAGGCCAATATTGCTTAAGTGCATTGGCAAATGTACCGGGGCGAATAACTGGGCGATTGCGGTTGCGCAATAGCGCCGTAGGGAAAGGCGCGAACGTTGCGTGGCGGTGTCAATCGATACATGTTGAACATGCGCGATGGCGCCCTGGCCGTTGCAGTGTGCAGTCGACCTTAATCCACCATGCATAGGACGACTCGGAATGGTGTCCCGACACGCTGCACTGGGATAAAATCGCGTATTTAGCAATCTTGCCGCAATGAAACTGGAACAACCGACAGACCTCCCAACCGCTTCGGCGCGGCCAGCCAGCGCCGCCTCCCATCTTGCCTACCGGCCCGACATCGATGGCCTGCGCGCGGTCGCCGTGCTGGCGGTGGTGCTGTTTCATGCGTTTCCCGGCTGGCTGCGCGGCGGCTTCGTCGGGGTCGACGTGTTCTTCGTCATCTCCGGCTTCCTGATTTCGAGCATCCTGCTGCGCGAACTGCAGGGCGGCAGCTTCACCTTCGCCGGCTTCTATGCGCGCCGTGCGCGCCGCATCTTCCCGGCCTTGATCCTGGTGATGGCGTCATGCCTGGCCTTCGGCTGGGTGGCGCTGTTCCCGGACGAGTATGCGCAGCTGGGCAAGCACATCGTTGGCGGCGCCGGTTTCGTCGCCAACCTGTTCTACTGGGCCCAGGTGGGCTACTTCGATACCGCGGCCGAGACCAAGCCGTTGCTGCACCTGTGGTCGCTCGGGATCGAGGAACAGTTCTATATCGTGTGGCCGGTCGTGCTGCTGCTGGCCTGGAAGCGGCGCATGAACCTGCTGCTGGTGGTGGCAGTGCTGGCGCTGGTGTCGTTCCTGTTCAACGTCGGCGGCGTCGCGCGCTATGCCAGCGCCACCTTCTATTCGCCGGCCAGCCGCGCGTGGGAACTGCTGCTGGGCGCAGGCCTGTCCTGCCTGCATGCGCGCGCCTCCGGCCTGGCGCCGGGCGCTGCATTGCGCCTGCCGCGCCTGTCCCCGAATCTGCTGGCCTGGACCGGCGCCGCGCTGCTGGCCGCGGGCCTGGGGTTCATCACGCGCGAGCACCGCTTCCCCGGCTGGCCGGCGCTGCTGCCGGCAGTCGGTGCGCTGCTCATCATCGGCGCCGGCCCCGGCGCCTGGTTCAACCGCGTGGTGCTGTCGAACCGCGTGCTGGTGTGGGTTGGCCTGATCAGCTATCCGCTCTACCTGTGGCACTGGCCGCTGTTGGCGTTTGCCCAGATCGTCGAGTCGCGCGTGCCGGCGCCGGAGATCCGCGCCGCGGCGGTGCTGCTGGCGATCGTGCTGGCCTGGCTGACCTGGCGCCTGGTCGAGCGTCCACTGCGATCGCGCAAGTCGGTTGTCGCCGTGCTGGTCGCGCTGATGCTGGCCTGCGCCGGCGCCGGCAGCATTATCTACCTGAAGGACGGCCTGCCGGCACGCCAGGCGATCCAGGACAGCCTGGCCAACGTGCGCGCGCTGGTGGTGGTCGAAGACCAGCCCAAGGCCGCGGCGTGCAAGGCGCGCTACGGCTTCGCGTCGATCTACCAGTATTGCGCGATGTCCGATGTGGCCAAGGACCCGACCGTGGTGCTGATCGGCGACAGCCATGCGTACCACATGCTGTTCGGCCTGTCGAAGTTCTATGAAGAACGCGGTGACAACCTGCTGTTGCTGAGCACCCGGTTCCCGTACTGGGGCCTGGTGTCGGATGGCAATCCATACCAGGACGTGACGCAGGCGATGCTGGAAAAAGCGCTGAGCATGGAGACGGTCAAGACGGTGGTGATCTCGACCCACCTGCGCTTCTACACCAGCCCTGAAGCGCAGACGGTCGTCGATGCCGCGCGCGAAACCTTCCGCCGCTTCCTGGCCGCCGGCAAGCACGTGATCTTCGTGCGCGATGTGCCCTCGCTCGGGTTCGATCCGCGTTCGTGCATCAAGCGCGCCGGTGTGGCTTCTTCGGCCACGCGCATGCCTTGCGCCATCACGCGCGCCGAGTGGGACCTGCAGATGGAACATCACGACCAGGTCGTGGCGCGCCTGGCCAAAGAGTTCCCACAGGTCGAATGGTTCGATTCCGCTGCGCCCCTGTGCGACGAACGCCATTGCCACGCGATGATCGATGGGCGCTTGATGTACCGCGACGAGAATCACCTGAGCCACGAAGGCGATCTGCTGATCGGCCGGCACTTCGCCGAGCATATAAAGCGCCAGGCCGCGCCGCCACGATCCGAGTGATGTCCCTACAACACCCGGCCGCGCGGCCGGGTGTTGCTGACCTGCTTTTGACCCGTCTCTGGCCTTTCCTTGTGCCAACTCGCCCCACCGGGTTTGCCTAATTGATTGGCAGCAATTACGGAGTGGTTTCCGACCATAAGATGAGTTCCTCCCGGCAACGCTTTTCCTCCGCCGGTTCATCTTTCGCTTCGGAGATTCCCCGTGACCACGACCGCATCGACGCCCTCCAGATTCAAGCCCTATACGCGACAGACGATCGCCAACGCGCGCCAATGGGACTGGCTCACACCCGAGCTGCAGGAAGCGGTGCAGGTGGTATCTACCGTGCTGCCGTTTCGCACCAACGCCTATGTGATGGATGAATTGATCGACTGGAGCCGGGTGCCGGACGATCCGATCTATCGCCTGACCTTCCCGCACCGCGACATGCTGCCAAGCCAGGAATACGAGCAGCTGCGCGACCTGGTGCTGTACAAGAAAGACGACGCCGCCATTGCGCGCCTGGTGCACGCGATCCGCATGCGCATGAACCCGCACCCGGCCGGCCAGATGACGCACAACGTGCCGCGCGTGAACGACGCGCCGCTCAAGGGCTTGCAGCACAAGTACAAGGAAACGGTGCTGTTCTTCCCCAGCGCCGGCCAGACCTGCCACGCCTACTGCACCTTCTGCTTTCGCTGGCCGCAGTTCGTCGGCATGGAAGACATGAAGTTCGACGCGCGCGAATGCTCGGAGCTGGTGGCGTATCTGAAAACCCAGCCGCAGGTGACCGATGTGTTGATCACCGGCGGCGACCCGATGATCATGAATACGCGCTCGCTGACCGAGATCCTCGAGCCGCTCCTGGTGCCCGAACTGGCCCACATCCAGAACATCCGCATCGGCACCAAATCGGTAGCGTACTGGCCGCAGCGCTTTGTCTCGGACAAGGACAGCGACGACTTGCTGCGCCTGTTCGAGCGGGTGGTCGACAGCGGCAAGAACCTGGCCATCATGGGCCACTACAACCACGCGGTCGAACTGCGCAACCCCATCGCCCAGCAGGCGGTCAAGCGCATCGTCGGCACCGGCGCCACGCTGCGCATGCAGGGGCCCCTGATCCGCCACATCAACGAAGACCCGAAGAGCTGGGCCGAGCTGTGGACCACCGGCGTGCGCCTGGGCGCGATTCCCTACTATATGTTCGTCGAGCGCGACACCGGCCCGCGCGACTATTTCTCGCTGCCGCTGGCGCGCGCCCACGAGATCTTCCAGCAAGCGTATTCGATGGTCTCGGGCCTGTCGCGCACCGTGCGCGGGCCGTCGATGAGCGCCTTCCCGGGCAAGGTGGTGATCGACGGCGTGGTCACCATCAACGGCGAAAAACTGTTTGCGCTGCAGTTCCTGCAGGCGCGCAATCCCGAGTGGGTGCGCCAGCCGTTCTTCGCCAAGTACGACGCCGAAGCGACCTGGCTCGATCATTTGAAACCCGCGTTCGGGCGCGACCGCTTCTTCTTTGAGCTTGAGAACGGCGGTGGGCTGCACGGTCCCGGCGGGCGCGTGATTCCGCTGGTGCCGGCCGGGCAACATGGCGTCTGCGCCGAGACCGTGCAACCTGACGCCGCGTAGAACCCCATGCAACCCGCCGCCCCGGCCCTGGCGCCAGTTCCTTTGTCGCTGCCGCGCCTGTCCGGGGTGGCGGTGTTCTTCTACGTGTTCCTGCCGTTCGCGCTCGGCCACTATCTGTCGTCCCTGCTGCGCAACGTGAACGCGGTGCTGTCATCAACCCTGGTGGGCGCGCTGGCGCTCACGCCCGGCGAATTGGGCCTGCTCACCAGCGCCTTCTTCTTCGCTTTCGCGCTGGTCCAGCTGCCGGTCGGGATCGCGCTCGACCAATACGGTCCGCGCCGGGTGCAGCTGGCGATGCTGCTGGTGGCATCGTTTGGGGCACTGCTGTTCGCGCATGGCGACGGCTTCGTGTCGCTGCTGCTGGCGCGCGCCGTGATGGGCTGCGGCCTGGGTGGCTGCTTCATGGCGGCGGTAAAGGCCGTGTCGACCTGGATCGCGCCGAACCGGCTGCCGTCGGTGCACGGCTACCTGATCGCGGTGGGTGGCATGGGCGCGGCCAGCGCCACCATGCCGGTGCGCGCCGTGCTCGAGTACACCGACTGGCGCGGCCTGTTTTGCCTGCTGGCGGCGCTGGTGGCCTGCACCGGCCTGTTGATCGCGCTGCTGTACCCGAAGAACGACGGCCCGGCCGCCAGCCGCGGCCCGCTGTTGCCGGCGCTGCGCGAAGTCTGGCGCGCTCCGGCGTTTCGCTCGGTGGCGTCGCTGGTGCTGATTCCGCATGCGGTGTTCTTCGGCATCCAGGGCCTGTGGATCGGGCGCTGGTTGAGCGACGTGGCGCGTTATCCCGATGACGCTGTCGCCTTTCTCCTGTACCTGAGCATGGCGGCGGTGGTGTTTGGCGCCATCGCGGTCGGCATGCTGACCGAATGGGCCGGGCGGCGCGGCATGCCGCCGCTGGACGTGGCGGCGGCCGGCATCACCGTGTTCGTGCTGGTGCAGGCGGCGTTCATCATCGGTTACCGGCCCAGCTTTCCGATGCTGTCGGTGCTGTTCACGCTGGTGGGCACGATCACCGGCATCGAATATGCGATCGTGGCGCAAGCCATGCCGCGCGAGCTGACCGGGCGCGCCGCGACGTTCCTGAACCTGTTGATCTTCATCGGCGCGTTTCTGGTGCAGGCCGGCTTTGGCCTGATCGTGGGACTGTGGCAGCCCGACCTGCTGGGCCACGCGCCGGCGCAGGCCTATCGCGTCGGCTTTGCGCTGCTGGTGCTGGTGCAGCTGCCGGGATTGTGGCTGTATGCGCGTCGGCGCAGGAACAGCGCGCGCACGGCTGCGGCGGCGTGAGATCTGGTTGGCCTCCATCCGTAACGAACGAGGCAAAAGTCCCTGTCACTATAAGATTGCGCATTTGTCATCCTGGAGAACCCATGCGCAATCACCTTCCACGCCTGTGCCTTGGCGCTTCGCTCCTGTTGCTGGCCGCGTGCGGCGATAAATCGACCTTGCAGCCGGGCGCCGACGTCGGCGCCCAGCCGACGCTCAAGGCGCCGAACAAGACCCTGATCCCGACGGTAAATATCGCGCCGGCCAAGGGTTGGTCGGCCGGCGCCATGCCGACGCCGGCCGCCGGGCTGGCGGTGAATGCCTTCGCCACCGCGCTCGATCATCCGCGCTGGGTCTATGTGCTGCCCAACGGCGACGTGCTGGTGGCCGAATCGAATGCCCCCAAACGTGAGAACGGCAGCATCAAGGGCTACGTGATGGGCAAGGTGATGGCCAAGGCCGGCGCCGGCGTGCCGAGCGCGAACCGCATCTCGCTGCTGCGTGACACCGACGGCGACGGCGTGGTGGACCTGAAAAGCGTGTTCCTGAAAGACCTGCATTCGCCGTTCGGCATGGCGCTGGTGGGCGGCACGCTGTACGTGGCCAACGCCGACGGCGTGGTCGGCTTCCCGTACCAGGAGGGCGTCACCGAGATCACGGTGAAAGGCACGCCGCTGGCGCCGCTGCCGGGCGGCCCCCTGAACCACCACTGGACCAAGAACATCATCGCCAGCAAGGATGGCGGCAAGCTGTATGCCACGGTCGGCTCGAACAGCAACGTCGCCGAGAACGGCATCGAGAACGAAGAGAACCGCGCCGCGGTGCTGGAGATCGACATCGCCAGCGGCAAGACGCGCCTGTTCGCATCGGGCCTGCGCAACCCGAACGGCCTGGCCTGGAATCCGCAGAGCGGCGCGCTGTGGACGGTCGTGAATGAACGTGACCTGATCGGCAGCGACCTGGTGCCGGACTACCTGACATCGGTGAAGGACGGCGGCTTCTACGGTTGGCCGTACAGCTACTACGGCCAGCACGTCGACGAGCGGGTCAAGCCGGCGCGCCCGGAGCTGGTGGCCAAGGCCATCGTGCCCGACTACGCGCTGGGCGCGCACGTGGCCGCGCTGGGACTGGCATTTTATGAAGGCTCGCTGCTGCCGGACCAGTATCGCAACGGCGCCATCATTGGCCAGCACGGCTCCTGGAACCGCACCCCGCTGTCGGGCTATAACGTGGTGTTCGTGCCGTTCAAGGACGGCATGCCGAACGGGAAGCCGGTCGAGCTGCTGGGCGGCTTCGTGAACAAGGATGGCGACGCGTATGGCCGGCCGGTGGGCGTGGCGGTGGACAAGAAGGGCGCGGTGCTGGTGGCGGACGACGTCGGTAACGTCATCTGGCGTATCGTGCCGGACGCGCGCTGATCGCGGTGCCGGTTTCGTGCCGGGTGAATCTCTGGCTAACTATCGACGCGTCGGCGGCAAAGCCGCCAACGCGTTCAACGTTCGCGTCGCCCCTCACGCGCAGCCGCGTACCAGCAGCACCGGAATCCCGGTCCACACGATCGCAATGATCGACAGCACGGCCCCGACCCCCGCCACATAATCGGTAAACTCCTTGCGGCTCGAGGCCTGCAGGCGCTTGTGCGCGGCAATCCCAATCCACGCGCAGGCCGCCAGCGCGGCCAGTGTCACCGCGCCCAGCAACCACGGATTCGGCCCCGCGGGCCGCCAGCCGCCCGGCGTGCACTGGGCCGCGGCCACGATGTAACAGAAGCCGAAATGCGCGGCCCAGATCAGGAAGGGAAGTGCGGCCCCGGTGGCGCGGCGCAAGAAGTGGTCGCTCATCGTTTTACTCCATCACCAACAGCAGGCCGCGCACCACCAGCACGCCGGCGATGCCTTGCAGCGTCACGTAATGCCAGATCAGCGCGATGTTGTCGCGCGTGGCGCGGTTTTCCGGTTTGATCAGGCGGCGCCAGGCGCGGATGCACAGGTAGGGCGCGGCCAGCAGCAGCACGAACAGCATCACGCCCTGGAAGCCGAGCAGGATCGCGATCGAGGCGCTCCACGCGTCTTTGGTGCCATCCAGGTGCACCAGCTTCCAGCCATGCACGTCGACCCCGAAGGCGGCCGTGGTGCACACCAACGCTGCGACCAACAGCCATGGCGTGAGGCTCGATTTCACCCGGTCGCTCAGCCACACCAGCGCCGAGCCGCCCAGCAGCAGGCCGACGTTGAGCCAGGTCCAGATCGCATCGGGCAGCGAGGCGCCCGGCGGTGGGCAGATCTGCAGCCGCATCGAGGTGTGGATGTAGACGTAGGCGAACGACGAATAAATCAGGCCGATCACCACCAGCATGATGAAGGTGCCCCACCACGAGTGCGATGCGGTGCCGACCGCGCCGACCGGCAGCGTGATGCCGCCGCCGATGTCGACCTCGCGCTGCGGTACCGAGCGGTCCGACTGCCACAGCCAGGCGATGATCGAGCCGATCGCGATGACCCCGCAGATGAAGGCCAAGACCATTGCTTTCACGGTCAGGAGCAGGAAGAAGCCGGCGGTGCCGAAGGCGCCCAGCACGGTCAGCCAGCTGTCGCCGGGCAGGATCATCAGGTAAGACGGCTTGGCGCTGGCCGGGCTGGTGGCGATGGTCTCGCGGCGGCCGGTGGCGGTGTTGGGCAGGTAGTGGCGCGCGTCGGCCACCTCTTGCGACAGGGTCGGCTGGTCCCACAGCGGATCGCTTGACGTGATCTTCGGGATGCTGCGGTTGCCGTAGTCTTCCGACGGCAGCCACTCCAGCGTGGCCGCATTCCACGGGTTGCCGACCTCCTTGGTCGGACGGCGCAGGGTGCGCACCGCATCGACGATCATGCCCAGGATGCCGAGCGCGAACAGGAACGAGCCGACCGTGGAAATCATGTTCAGCCAGTCCCACCCCATTTCGTGCGAGTAGGTATAGACCCGGCGTGGCATGCCAAACAGGCCCGTGATGTGCATCGGGAAGAAGCTGATATTGAAGCCGCCGAACAGCAGCCAGAAGATCGGCCGCGCCCACTTTTCCGACAGCGTGTTGCCGTTGATGAGCGGGATCCAGTAATAAATCGCCGCGAACACCGGGAACACCATGCCGCCGATGAGCACATAGTGCAGGTGGGCGACGATGAAATAGGTGTCGTGCACCTGCCAGTCGAACGGCACCACCGCCACCATTACGCCGGTCAGGCCGCCGAGCACGAAGATGAACATGAAGCCGAGCATGAACAGGGTCGGCGCGTTCATCGTCACGCGCCCGCTCCACAGCGTGGCGATCCAGCCGAACACCTGGATCCCGGTGGGGATGGCAACGGCCATGCTGGCCGCCGAGATCAGCGTCATCTCGAGCGTGCCCAGGCCCGACGTGAACATATGGTGCGCCCACAGGCCGAAGCTGAAGATGCCGACGCCGACCAGCGCCACCACGATCACGTTGCGTCCCACCAGCCGGTTCTGGGCGATGGTCGGGATCATGGTCGAGATCATGCCGGCCGCCGGCAGGAAGATGATGTACACCTCGGGGTGGCCGAAGAACCAGAACAGGTGCTGCCAGATCAGCGGGTCGCCGCCACGCTCGGCCTCGAAGATCGGCATGTTGAAGGCGCGCTCGAGTTCGAGCAATGCGGTGCCCGCGATCACGGCCGGGAAAGCGATCACGATCATCACGCCCACCACCAGCATCGCCCAGGCGTACACCGGCATGCGGCGCAGGGTCATGCCCGGCGCGCGCGTGAACAGGATGCCGACGATCAGTTCGATCGCGCCGGCGATCGCCGAAATTTCGATAAAGCCGATCCCCAACAGCCAGAAGTCGGCGTTCAGGCCGGGCGAATACTTCATGCCGGTCAGCGGCGGATACATGAACCAGCCGCCGTCCGGCGCCAGGCCCCAGAACAGGGTGCAGAAGAAGGCCAGGCCGCCGAAGGCGTAGCACCAGAAGGCGTAGGCCGACAAACGGGGGAATGGCAGATCGCGCGCGCCCAGCATATTGGGCAGCAGGTAGACCGCGATCGCCTCGACAATCGGAATCGCGAACAGGAACATCATCACGGTGCCGTGCATCGTGAAGATCTGGTTGTAGGTGCTGGCCGCCACCAGGTCGTTGTCCGGCACCGCCAGTTGCACCCGCATGATCAGGGCCAGGATACCGGCCAGGATGAAGAACAGGATCGCGGTGCCGATGTAGAGCAGGCCGATATTGGTGTTGTTGACGCTCTTGAAGAAGCGCCAGCCGCGCGGGGTTTCCCAGACTTCTTCAAGGCGGATCAGTTCCAGCGGTGGGCGCGGCAGGGGAGAAGGCAAGGAGTCGTGCATGTCAGCGTCGCGCGTCGTCATTTCAGGTGCTCAAGGTAGGTGGCCAGCGCGCGCAGGGTCTCGCCGTCGAGGTCTTGTGAAGGCGGCATGAAGACGCCCGGTTTGATGGCTTGCGGGTCGGCGATCCAGCCGGCCAGCGTGCCACGGTGATTGTTCAGGGTGCCGGCGCCGATGGTACGGCGGCTGCCGACGTGGGTTAAATCGGGGCCGAGGCGTGAAGTGTCGGCGATCTGCTGCCGGATGTTTTCGGGACGGTCGGTAAGGCCGCGGATGGTGTGGCAGGCCTGGCAGCTCTGGGCCAGGAAGGCGTCGCGTCCGCGCTGCAGCACCTGTGTGTCGGCCGCGAGGCTTGGCGCCGCCTGGCGCGCCAGCCAGGCGTCGAACTCGGGGCGCGGCAGCGCAATCACGTGGAACGCCATGCGCGCATGCTGCTCGCCGCAATACTCGGCGCACTGGCCGCGGTACACGCCGGGTTTATCTGCGCGCAGGTTCAGGCCCGTGACGCGCCCCGGAATCATGTCGCGCTTGCCGGCGAGGGCTGGCACCCACAGGCTGTGGATCACGTCCGATGCCGTCAGGCCGAGGTATACCGATTCGCCGACCGGGATCACGATTTCATTGGCGCTGACGATTTCGCGGCCGTTAGTCGGATCGCGGTAGCGCACTTCCCACCACCACATCTTGCCGGTGACCGAGATGGTGAGCGCACTGTGCGAAGTTTGCGGCGCCAGGTCGATGCTGCGCCAGGTGCTCCAGGTGAGCAGGGCGGTGAGCACCACTGCCGGGAACACGATGCCGCCGCCGAAGATCCAGCGCATCGGACGCACCGGGCGTGCCTCGCGGCGCATGCCGAGGGCCAGCAGCGCCATCACGGCGACAAAGATGATCGTGCCGCCGACGAACAAAACCCAGGAAAACTGGTGGATGATGGCGGCGTCGGCGCCGGCCGGGTGCATGACGGATTGCAGCTCGCTCAGGGGGGCGGGCGTCGTGGCGGGCATTGGCGCTTTCATCGCAGCGTGTACATGTATGCCGCCATGTGGCGCGCCTCTTCATCGGAAATGCCGAGCGCCGGCATCAGGGTGCCGGGCTTCACGGCCGGCGGATTTTTCAGGAAGCGGATCATGTTGTCGGGCTGGTTCGGGATGCCGCCGGCGATATAGCTCAGGCGTCCCATGTGTTCGAGCGAAGGGCCGGCGTCGCCGTTGGCGCCCTGCACATTCGGGATGAAGTGGCAGGCCGCGCACTGGTACTGCTGGGCCAGCAGGCGACCGCGTTCCGGGTCACCGCCGGGCACGCGGCTGGTCTCGGTGCTGGCGTCGTTCTGGTGACATGCGCTGACGAGCGCAACGCAAGACAGCAGTGCAACTGTGCGTAAAACGCGTCTAAAACGCTCGTAATGACAATAAAGGTTGCGCACGTTTGATAATTCGTAAAAAGGCTATGACTCTTATAATACAAGAAATTACATGTCATTTATTTAACAGAACACCCTAGGTTATGCTATCCAATCGCGCACGACTTATCGTCAAGACCATGGTACTGACCCTGCTGGGCGCAGGGGCCACCGGCGCCATCATCGGCCTGATCGTCCTGCGCGGCGGCTTCTACAACATCAGCGCGACCGATTCGCACTACCCGCTGATCTACAGCGTGTTCGAGGAAGGCCTGCAGTATTCGATCCAGAACCACGCCAGGGACATCGAAGTGCCGGCGCTGGGCGCGCCCGAGCAGCTGCTGCGCGGCGCCTCGATCTACGCGGCCAACTGCATCCAGTGCCACGGCGGGCCGGGCGTGGCGCCGTCGAAGCACGGCATGAGCATGCAGCCGGTGCCTGGACCGCTGGTCGACGCCGACATCAACTGGGAAACCCGGGAGCTGTACTGGATCACGCGCCACGGTATCAAGATGAGCGGCATGCCGGCCTGGGAGTACCACCTGAGCGACAGTGACATCTGGGCCGTGGTGGCCTTCGTTTCGGCCATGCCGGTGATGACGCCGCAGGATTTCAAGGGCATGACGGCGGAGCAGGCGGGCGCGGACGCGGTGCCGCCGAAGGTACAGGAATCGGCGCGCGCCAGTGCGCAAAGGGAGGAATCATGAAGCGCCCGAGCATCGCCATCGTGCTGGCAACGCTGGCATTGGCCGGCTGTGGCCCGGACCGGCCGCCACCCGGCGTGCAGGGCGACCCGCAGCGCGGCAAGATCGCACTGACCCAGTACGCCTGCCATTCCTGCCACGTGGTGCCGAGCGTGGCCGGCTCGCAGGTGTATGTCGGGCGCCCGCTGGACGACCTGTCGACGCGCCGCTACATCGCCGGCAAGGTGCCCAACACCCAGGCCAACCTGGTGCGCTTCATGCGCGATCCGCAGTCGCTCGATCCCGGCACCGCGATGCCGACACTGGGCGTGAGCGAACGCGATGCGCTCGACATCAGCGCCTATCTCCTGAGCCGCTAGGCAAGCGCCAGGCGCGCCATCCTTGGTATCATGGCCGGATTCGATTCAACTACCAGGGAATGACACAATGAGATTGGTGCGCTATGGCCGTCCGGGCAAAGAAAAGCCGGGCCTGTTCGACGAAGAGGGCCGCCTGCGCGACCTGTCCGGCATCGTCGACGACATCGATGCGGCGACCTTGTCCGACAAGGCGCTGCGTAAAATCGCGAAGCTCGACGCCAAGACCCTGCCGCTGGTGCGCGGCAACCCGCGCCTGGGCGTGCCGGTCAAGGGCGTCGGCAAATTCATCGGCATCGGCATGAACTACGCCGACCACGCGGCGGAGACTGGTTCCGCCGTGCCGAGCGAGCCGGTGTTCTTCACCAAGGCGGTCAGCTCCCTGAACGGTCCGGACGATCCGATCCAGCTGCCGAAGGGCTCGAAGAAGACCGACTGGGAAGTCGAGCTGGGCGTGGTGATCGGCGCCCGTGCGCAATACGTCAGCGAAGAAGACGCGCTCAAGTACGTGGCCGGCTATTGCGTGGTCAATGACGTGTCCGAGCGCGCGTTCCAGTTCGAGATGGGCTCGCAGTGGGACAAAGGTAAAGGTTGCGACACCTTCGGCCCGGTGGGCCCGTTCCTGGTCACGCGCGACGAGATCTACGACGTGCAAGACCTCGACCTGTACCTGGAGCTGAACGGCAAGCGCATGCAGACGGGGAACACGTCCAACATGATCTTCACGGTGGCGCAAATTGTCAGCTACGTGTCGCGCTTCATGACGCTCGAACCGGGCGACATCATCACCACTGGCACCCCGCCCGGCGTGGGGATGGGGCGTTCGCCACAGCGCTTCCTGAAAAAAGGCGACACCCTGCGGCTTGGCATCGCCGGTTTGGGCGAGCAGCAGGCGGACGTGGTGGCGTTTCCGAAAGCTTGATTGAGCGTGCTGCCGCAGCGCAGTGAGAGCGTTGTTCTCACTGCGCTGCGGCATTGGGTCCCCGCCTTTGCGGGGATGACGTTGGTTTAATGTGCCAATCGCTCAGCTCAGCAATTTAGCTTACACCCGCTCCCTCAGCACGTCATCCCCGCGAAGGCGGGGACCCAAGTTTGCGTGCAGGCCAGCACCATCCGCAGCACTAAAACAACTACTCCGGCAAGCGCCAGGCTTCACCATCAACCACCGGCGTGCGCGCCACATTCATCACCATCGCCAGCAGCGCGTAGTAGCCGCAAATCCCCACCAGGTCGACCACCCCCTGTTCCCCGAACAGCGCCAGCGCATCGGCATACACCGCATCCGACACCGCCTTCTGTTCATGCAGCTGCACGCAAAAGTCGTGCACCACCGTCTCGTCCACCAGCATGTCGCCGGGCCGCTCGCGCGCCGCGATCGCTGCGATCACCGCAGCCGGAATCCCCGCCTGCACCGCGATCGGCGCGTGGATCGCCCATTCGACCTGCTGGTCCCAGCGGCGCGCCGTGACCAGGATCGCCAGCTCCGACAGCCGCACGCCGAGCGCGCTGCGGTAGCGCAGGTATTCGCCCATGCGCTGCGCATGCATCATCAGCTCAGGGCTGCGTAGTAGCGGGATGAAGGGGCCATACACGGCGCCGCGCGGGCCGTCGCTGACCTCGCGGGCAACGGCGCGCTGGGCGTCGGTCAGGTCGTGTTCTGGCAGAGGGCCGAGACGTTCGCTCATGTGTGGTCCAAAAGTGGATTCGCGGAAATATTCGCACGGCGTGCGGCAAAAATCAAAAGAAGTGCGGTAGCACGCGCTTATCGTCAAGCGTCATCGTCCAAGCCGAGGGAGACCGAGCCATGACCCACATCATCCACCGCAGCCTGCGCCATACGCCACCCGTGGCGGTCGGCGGCGAAGGCATCCTGCTGCGCGACGCCGCCGGCAAGACCTATATCGACGCCAGCAGCGGCGCCGCCGTGTCTTCGCTCGGCCATGGCCACCCGGACGTGATCGCCGCCATGCACAGGCAGATCGACCGCTGCGCCTACGCCCACACCTCGTTCTTCACCACCGACGCCGCCGAAGCGTTGGCCGAACGTCTGGTAAGCGGCGCACCTGATGGCCTCACCGGCGTGTACCTCGTCTCGGGCGGCTCGGAAGCGATGGAAACCGCGCTCAAACTGGCGCGCCAGTACTGGGTCGAGATGGGCGAGCCGACCCGCACGCGCTTCGTGGCCCGGCGCCAGAGCTACCACGGCAACACGCTCGGCGCGCTGGGTGTGGGCGGCAATGAATGGCGAAAACGCGACTTTGCGCCGCTGCTGGTCGATGCGCTGCGGGTATCGGCCTGCTACGAATACCGCGGCCGCACGCCGCAGCAGAACGTCGAGGACTATACCGCCGGCCTGCTCGACGAACTGGAGACCTCGATCCTGGAAGCCGGGCCGCAGAACATCATCGCCTTTGTCGCCGAGCCGGTGGTCGGCGCCACCGGCGGCGCGATCCCGCCCACGCCGGGCTACTTCAAGGGCGTGCGCGAAATCTGCGAGCGCCACCGCATCCTGTTCATCGCCGACGAAGTCATGTGCGGCATGGGCCGCACCGGCACCATGTACGCGATCGAGCAGGACGGCGTGGCGCCAGACATCGTGGCCGTGGCCAAGGGCCTGGCGGCCGGCTACCAGCCGATCGGCGCGGTGCTGGCGCAGCAGAACATCGTCGATTGCCTGCGCGCCGGCAGCGGCATGTTCCAGCACGGGCACACCTATATCGGGCACCCGGTGGCGGCAGCGGCGGCGCTGGCGGTGCAGCAGGTGATCGAGCGCGAGGATTTATTGGGACGGGTGCGCAGCCGCGGCGCGACGCTGCGGCGCATGCTGGGCGATGTGTTCGGGGTGCACCAACACGTGGGCGACATTCGCGGGCGCGGGATGCTGCTGGCGCTCGAGTTGGTGCAGGATCGCGCGACCAAAGAGCCGTTTGCGCCCGAGCGTAAACTCCATGCGGCGATCAAGGCGCAGGCGATGGCGCGCGGTTTATTGGTCTATCCGATGGGTGGGACGATCGACGGCCAGCGCGGCGATCATGTGCTGCTGGCGCCGCCGTTCATTGCGACGGCGGCGGATATGTCCGAGATCGTATCGCGCCTGAGCGACGCGGTAGATGCAGCACTGGCCGATTAAGAGCGCCTGATAAAACCTCCGCGGCTGCGTTGCATGGGCTCGCCATACAGCCGTACTGTCTTCGCCCATGCGCCTTGCCCTGAAGGTTTTGTCAGGCGCTCCAAGTCCAGGCCGTAAGAGCAGGGTCAGGCCACGACCTTGCGAATCCACTTGGCGATATCCTGCAGCTCTTCCAGGCACAGCGTGTGCTGCATCGGGTACGTGTGCCACTCGACCCCATAGCCGAGCGTCTCGAGCACCTTGCGCGATTCTTCGGCGCGCGCGAACGGCACCACCGGATCCTGCACGCCATGCGCCATGAAGATCGGCGTGGCCAAGCTGGCTTCGCTGCGCTCGGCGCCGACCAGGCCGGCCAGCGGCAGGTAGCCCGACAGGCACATCATGCCGGCCAGTTGCTCCGGGTGGCGCAAGCCGGTCTGCAGCGTCATCGCGCAGCCCTGCGAGAAGCCGGCCAGGATGATGCGCGAAGCCGGGATGCCGCGCGATTTCTCGCGTTCGATCAGCGCTTCGACTGCCAGCTGCGACGCACGCAGGCCGCCTTCGTCTTCGCGCCGGGTCAGTTCGGTGCCCAGGATGTCGTACCACGAACGCATCACGTAGCCGCCGTTGATCGTCACCGGCATCGTTTTCGCATGCGGGAACACGAAGCGGATCGCAGGCAGGCCGGCCAGGTCCAGTTCGCGCACGATCGGCACGAAATCGTTGCCGTCGGCGCCCAGGCCGTGCAGCCAGATGATGGCGATTTCCGGATTCGGGGCGGTGTCGACTTCGATGTTTTCGAGCAGCTCGGTCATGGCGTCTTTCTTCAGGCTTTGGTTGGGCGCAACGCCGACTTGGGGCGGAACGTCTTGCTCACTGCGGCGTCGGTTTCGATGTACGGGCCGCCAATCAGGTCGATGCAGTAGGGGACGGCCGCGAAGATGCCGCCGACGACCGTGTTGCCGGCATCGTCCTTCAGGCCTTCGAGCGTTTCCCTGATCGACTTCGGCTGGCCCGGCAAGTTCATGATCAGGGCCGCGTGATCGGCAGTTTCACGGATCACGGCAGTCTGGCGCGACAGGATTGCGGTCGGCACGAAGCGCAGGCTGATCTGGCGCATCTGCTCGCCGAAGCCCGGCATCTCCTTGGTCGCCACGGCCAGCGTGGCCTCGGGCGTGACGTCGCGCCGCGCCGGGCCGGTGCCGCCGGTGGTGAGCACCAGGTGGCAGCGCGCCGTGTCGACCAGTTCAATCAAGGTCGCTTCGATCGCCGCCGCTTGGTCGGGAATCAGGCGCGCCTCGACCCGGAATGGCGTGGTGATGGCGCCGGCCAGCCATTCCTGCAGCGCGGGAATGCCCTTGTCTTCATAGACGCCACCGCTGGCGCGGTCGGAGACCGACACCAGGCCAATGACCAGCACGTCGTCAGTCATCTTCGTCTTCGGCGTCATCCTCGGCGCGTTCGGCTTCGGCGGCGTCGGCTTTCTTCTTCTTGTTCAGGTCCTTCAGGATCTGGAAGATTTCGCGGTAGGCCTTCGGCGGCTTCGACTCGGCCACTTCCTTGCGCGCGTTGCGGATCAGGGTGCGCAGGTGCTGCACGTCCAGCTCGGGCGCTTCTTCCAGCAGCTGGGTCAGCGCGGTGTCGTCGTTGAGCAGCTTGTCGCGGCGGCGCTCGAGTGCGTGCAGCGACGCGGTTTCGGCCTTGGAGGCGCCTTTCCAGCTGTCGATGGTGCGCTGGATGACGGCGACTTCTTCCTCGTCCAGGGTGCGCATCTTCTTGCCCACGAACTGCAGCGCGCGGCGCCGGCCTTCGTGGTTGGTGATGCTCTGGCAGGTCAGGATGGCGTCGCGTACATCCTCGGGCATCGGCACGCGCTTGACGCGGTCGCGCGGCGCGTCGACCAGCTGTTCGCCGAGCTTTTGCAGGTCGTTCGACTGGCGCTTGAGCTCCGACTTGGAAGGACGGTCGTACTCGGGTTCGAACTCGTTCGACTGGAAGCCGACGGAGCCGCGATTAGGATTAGGCATGATATGAATGGATTTGATTGGCGCTGGGCCGATCAGTGAAAACTGTAAACGGCTGCTATGATAACTGTTTTAGGGCTCGCTACGAAAAACACGACATGAAAGATACCGCTTTCACCCACACCCAGGATCAGCTGAAACAGCTGGCGCGCGACGTGCTGGCATTCGCCCGCGAGCAGGGCGCCACCGACGCTTCGGTCGAGATCAGCGAGGGAAGCGGCCTGTCAGTGTCGGTTCGTAAAGGCAATATCGAGACCATCGAGCAGAACAAGGACAAGGGCCTGGGCGTGACTGTGTATGCCGGCCAGCGCCGCGGCAACGCCAGCACCTCCGACTTTTCCACCGGTTCGCTCAAAGCCACCGTCGAAGCGGCCTGGAACATCGCCCGCTTCACCGCCGAAGACGACTGCGCCGGCCTGCCCGACGCCGACCTTCTGGAACTGGCGCCGCGCGATCTGCGCCTGTTCCATCCGTGGCAGATTTCTACAGAAGACGCGGTCGAACTGGCACGCCGTTGCGAAGACGCCGCTTTTGCGGTCGACAAGCGCGTCACCAACAGCGAAGGCGCCAGCGTCTACGTGCAGCAGTCGCATTTCGTCAGCGCCAACACGCGCGGCTTCATCGGCGGCTACCCGTTCTCGCGCCACACCCTTTCTGTGGCCCCGATCGCCGGCAAGGGTAATCAGATGCAGCGCGACGACTGGTACACCTCGTCGCGCGACCCGAAACAACTGGCCAAGCCGGAGGCGGTCGGCCGCTACGCTGCCGAACGCGCGCTGGCGCGCCTGAACGCACGCAAGTTAGACACCCGCACCTGCCCGGTGCTGTTCGAGGCGCCGCTGGCGGCGGGCCTCTTGGGCGCCTTCGTGCAAGCCGTCTCGGGCGGCGCGCTGTACCGCAAGTCGACCTTCCTGCTCGACACCCTCGGCAAGCAGGTATTCCCGGCGCATATCCAGATCATCGAAGACCCGCACGCGGTCGGCGCGGTCGGCTCGGCGCCGTTCGATGAAGAAGGCGTCAAGACCGTGCGCCGCAAGATCATCAAGGACGGCGTGCTGCAGGGCTACTTCCTGTCCTCGTATTCGGCGCGCAAACTCGGTATGCAGACCACCGGCAACGCGGGCGGCTCGCACAACCTGCAGATCGTCTCGGACGAAACCAAACGCGCCGACGACTTCGCCGGCATGCTGCGCAAGATGGGCACGGGCCTGCTGGTAACCGAATTGATGGGGCAGGGCGTGAACTACGTCACCGGCGACTATTCGCGCGGCGCGTCGGGTTACTGGGTCGAGAACGGCGTCATCCAGTATCCGGTCGAAGAAATCACCATCGCCGGCAATATGCGCGACATGTTCCAGCAGATCGTCGCCATCGGCAACGATACCCTGGTTCGTGGCAACAAGACTGTCGGCTCGATCCTGATCGAGAAGATGGTCGTGGCCGGCAGCTAAGCTTAATTGAGGAGAGCGCCATGAGCCGCTTTGTACGCATTGACAAGGAAAGCAGCCAGAAGACGGTGCTGCTCAATCTCGACCTGGTGGCCACGGTCGAACTGGCCCCGCAATCAGACCTGCTCAGCTCGGGGGCGGATAGCCGCAAGGTGTATGCCACCTTCCTCGCGGCCGACAAGACCGCGATCGCGACGCTGCATTTCGATAGCATTGCGGATGCGAATGCCTGGGTGGAAGGGCACCTCGGCGTACAACTCTGATCGCCGTATAAAAAAACGCTCCGGCTTGCGGAGCGTTTTTTTATTGCCGAACGGTTTTACCTGGCCGTTCGAATCGCATTCAACACCGGCTGCAGCACTGCCGCACCCAAGCGTGCGCTACGCGCGCCATCCCAGCCAACTTGTTCATCCGGATCGTTGGCATTGTCCTTGAACGGCAGTTCCAACGTCAACGACAGGCAGCCGAACGCATGCGTGATGTGCGGCGAACCCATGGTCAGCGTTTCTTCGGTGTACGGCGACTCGCCATAGCCGTATTCGTCCTGGAAGTCCGGGCTGGCGACTTTGAAGTCAGCGATGAAGCGCTGCTGCGCTGCGCCCTGTTCGGCGGTGAAGTTCGGCAGCGACTCGCTACCGGCGACGAACACGTACGGCAAGCCTTCGTCGCCGTGCACGTCCAGGCACAGGTCGACGCCGACTTCATGCATCTTCTGCTTGACCAGGAACACTTCCGGGCTACGCTCCATGCTTGGGTTCAGCCATTCGCGGTTGAGGTTGGCGCCGGCGGCGTTGGTGCGCAGGTTGCCGCGCACCGAGCCGTCCGGGTTCATGTTCGGCACCACGTAGAACACCGATTCTTTCAACAGCTGGCGCCCGAACGGGTGGGCTGGATCGAGCAGCGCATCGAGCATGCCTTCGACGAACCATTCAGCCATCGTTTCGCCCGGGTGCTGGCGTGCGATCACCCACACCTTCTTTTTACCTTCGGCCGGCTCGCCGATCACCAGCATGTTCAGGTCGCGGCCGTCGACGGTCGAACCCAGGTCGAGCATGCGCACATTTTCGGCCATCTGGGCGCGGTCGAGCAGCTCCAGGTGACGCTCGAACGAGTACGGCTCGAAGTAGGCGTAGTAGACGCTGTCCATGCCAGGTGCGTGCTCGATGGTGAGGACGGCGCCGTCGAAGCTGGTCGGCACGCGGAACCAGTTGACGCGGTCGTAGCTCGCCATCGCCTGGTAGCCTTCCCAGCCGGCCGGATAGGCGGCCTGGCCGGCGTTGAGCAGGCGGATGGTGCAGGCTTGTCCCTGCGCGCCTTGCAGGCGGAAATAGAACCACTGGATGATGTCGGCGTGCGAGTCCTTGCGGATGTTCAGGTCGATGGCATTGGCGCCGGTGGCGTTGACGACGTCGATGGCGCCAGCGTCGAAATTGCTGCTGATCTTGATAGACATGGTGTTGTCCTGTGTTGGGAAGTGCTTGGAGTAAAACTGCAAAAAAGAGATGATAACCGCGACCACCGATCGCTGCAGCCTATTGGACCTGCAAGCCGCCGAAACGTGCGTGGAAAGCGGCGTCGGCGTCGAGCGTGGCCGGGTCTTCACGCCGCAGCATGGCCAGCAGGTGCTCTTCAGCGCGCGGATGGCACAGGCGGTAGATGTCGCGCGCCAGCGCGTACGCACTCGACCCCGGCCACGGCTGCGGCAGCAGGGCAAGAGGCAGCATCGGGTCATGCAGCTGCACCCGGCGGTAGGCGTGGATCAACAGCGTGCGGATCGCGAACGCATCCTGCGGCGTGACGTCGTCCTGGCCCAGCAGCGCCGCCACCGGCGTGAAGGTGTCGATGAAACCGCGATAGCCGTCGATCACCGCTTCCAGGTTCCAGCAATCGCGCACCAGTTCCGGCAGCGGACGCGAATCGAGTCCATCGAGCTGGTTCACTTCGCAGATGAACACCTTGAACTCGGCCCCGCAGCGCGCCACGATCTCGCGCAGCGTGTCGCGCTCGGGCGCCGGATGCGCCATCACGCCGGTGGCCAGCATCGCAAAGCCTTCCCATTCAAGTTCCTTGCGCAGCTGCGCGCGCAGTTCGCTGTCGATGCTGCCGCCCGGCGCCAGCACGAAGGTCCACTTGCCATTCCAGTCCAGCCCGGGCGCGGCATAGATGCGGCGGTTGGCGCGCTCGAAGCGCGGCAGCGCCTGCGCTTCGAGCTCATATCTGCTGCGCCGGCCTTCGCGGCTGGCATTGAGCCAGCCTTCCTGTACCAGGCGAAACACGCTGGTGCGCACCAGCCGCTCGCCCACGCCGAGCGGGGCCAGCAACTCGATCATGCTGCCCAGCCAGAACGCCGCGCCATGTGGCGCGATGGCGTCGCCGCAGACAGTCATCACGAGCGACTTATGACGCGGCGGATCGGTGGCGAGCACGTGGGCGATCCACTCGCTGCTGGAGAGTCGTTTCATGAAGGCGGTCTAATATGATTCAAAATTATTGTGTACATCAGATTTTTTGTATCGTATTATGTTTCGCACAGGTTTGCAATGCAGGAGATGGAGGAGACACTCATGTACGCACAGATGGTGGAGACCGGCCTCAAGAAAGTCCGCACAGAACAGGACATGAGCGCCGAAGAACAACAATTCCAGGCGCGTATCGACGCCGGGATCAAGATCGAAGCGAAGGACTGGATGCCGGAGGCGTATCGCAAGACGCTGATCCGGCAGATCTCGCAGCACGCGCATTCCGAGATCGTCGGCCAGCTCCCCGAGGGCAACTGGGTCACGCGCGCGCCGACGCTGCAGCGCAAGTCGGTGTTGCTGGCCAAGATCCAGGACGAGGCCGGCCACGGCCTGTACCTGTACAGCGCCGCCGAAACGCTGGGCGTCTCGCGCGACGAACTGCTGCAGGCCCTGCACGCGGGCAAAGCCAAGTACTCGAGCATCTTCAACTACCCGACCCTGAGCTGGGCCGACATGGGCGCCATCGGCTGGCTGGTGGACGGCTCGGCGATCATCAACCAGATCCCGCTGTGCCGCTGCTCGTACGGCCCGTATGCGCGCGCCATGGTCCGCGTGTGCAAGGAAGAATCGTTCCACGCGCGCCAGGGCTACGACATCATGATGGCGCTTGCCAAAGGCACGCCGGAGCAAAAGGCGATGGCGCAGGACGCCCTGAATCGCTGGTGGTGGCCGTCGCTCATGATGTTCGGCCCGTCCGACGCCGAATCGGTCAACAGCGCCCAGTCGAGCGCCTGGCGCATCAAGCTGTTCTCGAACGACGAACTGCGCCAGCGCATGGTCGACCAGACGGTGCCGCAAGCCGAATACCTCGGCTTGAGCGTGCCCGACCCCGACCTCAAGTGGAATGAAGCGCGCGGCTCGTACGACTTCGGCGAGATCGACTGGTCCGAGTTCTACAACGTCCTGAAGGGCAACGGCCCCTGCAACCGCGAGCGCCTGCGCACGCGTGTAACAGCCTGGGACGACGGCGAATGGTTCCGCGACGCCTTGGTCGCCCACGCCGACAAGCAAGCCGCAAAGACGGCTGCCGTCTGAACACCCCGAACGATTCGGAGACAAGACAATGAGCAAAGAATGGCCCCTGTGGGAAGTCTTCATCCGCAGTCAGCACGGTCTCGCCCATAAACACGTCGGCAGCCTGCACGCCCCCGACGCCGAAATGGCGATCAACAACGCGCGCGACGTCTACACGCGCCGCAACGAAGGCGTCTCGATCTGGGTCGTGCGCGCCGCCGACATCGTCGCCAGCAGCCCGTCCGACAAGGAAGCCCTGTTCGAGCCGGCCAACAGCAAAGTCTATCGCCACCCGACCTTCTTCCCGATGCCGGAAGAAGTCAAGAACCTGTGAGCGGATCAAGCATGGACGCCAAGTTCGACTACCTCCTGCGCCAGGGCGACAACGCCCTGATCCTGTCGCAGCAACTGTGCCAACTGGTCGGCAAGGGCCCGGCGCTGGAAGAAGACATGGCGCTGTCGAATGTCGCCCTCGACCTGCTCGGCCAGACCCGCATGTGGCTGTCCTATGCCGGCGAGCTTGAAAACAAAGGCCGCGACGAAGACCGCCTGGCCTTCCTGCGCGACGCCGGCGACTACCGCAACTGCATCCTGGTCGAGCAGCCCAACGGCAGCTACGCCGACACCCTGATGCGCCAGTTCTTGTTCGACAGCTGGCACTACTTCCTGATGGACGGGTTGACGCGATCAAGCGATGAACGCATCCGCGACATCGCCGCCAAGTCGCTCAAGGAAGTCACTTACCACCTGCGCCGCAGCGGCGACTTGGTGGTGCGCCTGGGCGACGGCAGCGACATCAGCCACACGAAGATGCAGACCGCGCTCGACGACCTGTGGATGTACAGCGGCGAAGCCTTCATCTACGACGACATCGACCACGCGATGGTGGAGCAGGGCGTGGCCCCGGCAGCCGGGTCATTACGCACCCAGTTTCTCGACCACGTCGCCGAGGTGCTGCAAGAGGCCACCTTGAGCATGCCGTCGCCTGATGCCTGGATGCAGCGCGGCGGCAAGCAGGGTCGCCACAGCGAGCGCCTGGGGTTCATCCTGGCCGAGATGCAGTTCCTGCAGCGCGCCTATCCGGGAGCGACCTGGTGACGACCGCGCAGGCAGTCGGCGTCGACCAGGTCTGGTCGTGGCTGGGCGAGGTGCCCGATCCGGAAATCCCGGTGATCTCGGTGGTCGACCTGGGCATCGTGCGCGACGTGCGTTTCGTCGACGAGCAATGCGTGGTGACGATCACGCCGACCTATTCCGGTTGCCCGGCGATGCAGGTGATCGCCGACGACGTCAGGGACGCATTGCAGGAGCATGGGGTCGAGGCACGTATCGAGACGCGCCTGTCGCCCGCCTGGACCACCGACTGGATGAGCGCCGCCGGCAAGGCTGCCTTGAGCGGCTACGGCATCGCGCCGCCGGTGCAGCAGGCGATCGACATCAGCGGCCTGCACGCCGGCATCCGCCGCCGCGCCGCGCCCGCCGTCAGCTGCCCGCACTGCGGCTCACCGCATACCCAGCTCACCAGCGAGTTCGGCTCGACCCCGTGCAAGGCGCTCTACAAGTGCCTCGAGTGCCGCGAGCCGTTCGATTATTTCAAGTGCCATTGAGCCTAGCATGAGCAAATTCTATCCATTGACCGTGTCGAAGGTGAAGCACGAGACGCGCGACGCCATTGCCGTCACCTTCGATGTGCCGCCCGAACTGAAGGACACCTTCGCCTACCGCCAGGGCCAGTACCTGACGCTGCGCACCAGCATCGATGGCGAAGAAGTGCGCCGGTCGTATTCGATCTGTTCGGCGGTGCAGGACGAGCAGCTGCGCGTGGCGATCAAGCGCTGCAACGGCGGCCTGTTCTCGAACTGGGCCAGCGAACGCCTGGCGCCCGGCATGCAGCTGGACGCCATGCCCCCGAGCGGCAACTTCAACGTGCCGCTCGATGCGACCAGCCGCCGCCACTACCTGGCCTTCGCCGCCGGCAGCGGTATCACCCCGATCCTGTCGATCGCCAAGACCACCTTGTTAGCCGAGCCGGAAAGCCGCTTCACGGTCGTCTACGGCAACCGCGCCTCGTCGAGCGTAATCTTCCGCGACGAGCTGACCGACCTGAAAGACCAGTACATGGGCCGCCTGCGGCTGGTGTACGTGATGAGCCGCGAGCCGCAGGACATCGAACTCTTCAACGGCCGCATCGACGAAGCCAAGTGCACCCAGTTTTTGCAGAAGTGGATCGACATCCGCGACATCGACGTCGCCTTCATTTGCGGCCCTGAAGACATGATGCACGGCGTCTCGCGCGCACTGCAGGCGGCCGGGCTGGCGAAAGAGCAGATCCGCATCGAGCTGTTCGCCGCCAGCGCGCCGAGCACAGAACGCAAGGCGCGCGCCGTATCGAACGAGGCGCGCCACCAGACCGAAGTCACCGTGATCATGGACGGCAGCGCAGCCAGCTTCATGATGGACAAGGACAAGGAATCGATCGTCGACGCCGGCCTGCGCGCCGGGATCGACATGCGCTACGCGTGCAAGGGCGGCGTGTGCTCGACCTGCCGCTGCAAGGTGCTTGATGGCGAAGTCGAAATGGACGTCAACTACGCGCTCGAGGATTACGAAGTGGCACGCGGGTTTGTGCTGAGCTGCCAGAGTTTTCCGGTGACGGACAAGGTGGTGGTCGATTTCGACATTGCGGAGTAGATGCGTTGATAGCCGCTCGCAGATCGCTCACGTAGACCGTACCCCGTAACCTAAAAACCGTCATTCCCGCGAAGGCGGGAACCCAAGTTGACGTTCGTGGATCAGCTGCAAACTTGGGTCCCCGCCTACGCGGGGATGACGGATCGAGCGATAACTATAAGGTTTGGAGACACCCGTGACATACGCAACCATCCACTTCAAGATCGAAAACGGCATCGCCCTGCTGACGCTGAACCGGCCCGATCGCCTGAACAGCTTCACCCAATCGATGCACCTTGAAGTGCGCGACGCCCTGGCCAGGCTGCAAGCCGACAAATCCGCGCGCGTGCTGGTGCTCACCGGCGCCGGCCGCGGTTTTTGCGCCGGCCAGGACCTGAACGACCGCGCCGTCGACCCGGGCGCGCCCGGCGTCGACCTGGGCGAATCGGTCGAAAAGTTCTACGCCCCGCTGGTGCTGACATTGAAGAACCTGCCGATGCCGGTGATCTGCGCCGTCAACGGCGTGGCCGCCGGCGCCGGCGCCAACCTGGCGCTGGCCTGCGACATCGTGCTGGCCGCCAAATCGGCCAGCTTCATCGAAGCCTTCTGCAAACTGGGCCTGATCCCCGACACCGGCGGCACCTGGCACTTGCCGCGCCTGATCGGCCACGCGCGCGCCATGGGACTGGCGCTGCTGGGCGAAAAACTCAGCGCCGAAAAGGCCGAGGAATGGGGCCTGATCTGGCGCTGCGTGCCGGACGAAGCGCTGATGGACGAAGCGCTGGCGATGGCCGAACATTTCGCTGCCGCGCCAACCAAGGGCCTGGCCTTGACCAAGAAAGCCATGCAAGCCAGCTACGCCAACAAGCTGGAAGACCAGCTGCAGCTGGAAGCTCGCATGATGCGCGAACTTGGTAACAGCTTCGATTACCGCGAAGGCGTGGCCGCCTTCATGGCCAAGCGCCAGCCGCACTTCAAGGGAGAGTGACGATGGACGCGCTGCACCCGCAACAGCTGGCCGAATTGGCCGGCCGCACCATGTTCGAGCGCGACCCGGCCAGCCAGGCGCTGGGCATGACGCTCGACGAAATCCGTCCCGGCTACGCGCGCATGTCGATGACGATTCGCGCCGACATGCTCAACGGCCACGGCTCGGCGCACGGCGGCTACATCTTCATGCTGGCCGACAGCGCCTTCGCCTTTGCCTGCAATTCGCACAACCTCAACACCGTGGGCGCCGGCTGCAGCATCGAGTACCTCGCGCCTGGCCGCGCCGGCGACGTGCTGGTGGCCGAGGCGGTCGAGCAAGCCTTGCAGGGCAAGACCGGCGTCTACGACGTCAGCGTCAGCGATTGCGACGGGCGCCGGATTGCGCTCTTCCGCGGCAAGTCGCACCGCGTCGGCGGCCTGGTGGCCGAAGTCATCGCCTGAACCATTGAAAAATCGACAGGAGCCCAGATGGTCCAACGTACTCCCGCCCCAGGCGACCTGGAACCGATCGAACGCGCCAGCCGCGACGAACTGCAAGCCTTGCAGCTGCAACGCCTGCAATGGACCCTGCAGCACGCTTACGACAACGTGCCGCATTACCGCGCCGCGTTCGACGCTGCCGGCGTGCATCCAAGCGACCTGAAAACGCTGGCCGACCTGGCCAGGTTCCCGTTCACCGAAAAGAAAACCCTGCGCGACAACTACCCGTTCGGCCTGTTCGCCGTGCCGCGCGAACAGGTGGTGCGCGTGCACGCATCGTCCGGCACCACCGGCAAACCGACGGTGGTCGGCTACACCCAAAACGACATCGACACCTGGGCCAACGTGGTGGCGCGCTCGATCCGCGCCGCCGGCGGACGCAAGGGCGACCTGGTGCACATCTCCTACGGTTACGGCCTGTTCACCGGCGGCCTGGGGGCGCATTACGGCGCCGAGCGGCTCGGCTGCACCGTGATCCCGATGTCCGGCGGGCAGACCGAAAAACAGGTGCAGCTGATCCGCGATTTCGAGCCGTCGATCATCATGGTCACGCCGTCGTACATGCTAAATATCGTCGAAGAGTTCATGCGCCAGGGGATCGATCCGGCGCAATCGTCGCTCAAGATCGGCATCTTCGGCGCCGAGCCGTGGACCGACGCCATGCGCGCCGAGATCGAGACCCGCGCCGGCATCGATGCGGTCGACATCTACGGCCTGTCCGAAGTGATGGGCCCGGGCGTGGCCAGCGAATGCATCGAGAGCAAGGACGGTCCCGTGATCTGGGAAGACCACTTCTACCCCGAGATCATCGACCCCGATACAGGAGAGGTACTGCCCGATGGCGAAGAGGGCGAACTGGTCTTCACGTCGCTGACCAAGGAAGCGCTGCCGATCATCCGTTACCGCACGCGCGACCTCACGCGCTTGCTGGCGCCGACTTCGCGCGCGATGCGGCGCATGGGCCGCATCACCGGCCGCTCGGACGACATGCTGATCATCCGTGGCGTGAACGTGTTCCCGAGCCAGATCGAAGAACTGGTATTGAAGATGCCCGCGCTGGCGCCGCAATACCAGCTGGTGCTGGCGCGCGACGGCCATCTCGACACGCTCGAGGTGCTGGGCGAACTGCGCGACGCGTCGCTGGCGCCGGATGCCGTGGAGGCACTGTGCCGCGAGCTGCAGCACTGCATCAAGACCTACGTCGGCGTCACCACCCGTGTGACGTTGATGCCGCCGCAAGGCATCGAACGCACCATGACCGGCAAGGCCCGGCGCGTGGTCGACCGCCGTCCCAAATAACGAGGAGCCGCATGGTCAAGGTGTATGAAATCGATGGCGTGCGCCCGGTGGTGCATCCGAGCGCGTATGTGCATCCGAGTGCGGTGCTGATCGGCGACGTGATTGTCGGCCCTCGCTGCTACGTCGGCCCGCTGGCGTCACTGCGCGGCGACTTCGGGCGCCTGATCCTGGAAGAGGGCGCCAACATCCAGGACACCTGCGTGATGCACGGCTTTCCCGGCGACGATACCGTGGTCGAAGTCGATGGCCATATCGGCCACGGCGCCGTGCTGCACGGCTGCAGGGTCGGGCGCAATGCGATGGTCGGCATGAACGCGGTGGTGATGGACCGCGCAGTGATTGGCGCCGAGTCGATCGTGGCCGCGATGAGTTTTGTGAAAGCCGGCATGGAGATCCCGCCACGCTCGATGGTAATGGGCGCGCCGGCGAAAGTGGTGCGCGCGTTGACGGACGACGAAGTGGCATGGAAAAGCTTCGGCACACGCCAGTACCACGAGCTGACCGCGCGCTCAAAGGCGAGCATGCGCGAGGTCGACGCACTGCTGGAAGTCGAGCCGGATCGCACACGAATCGCATTCGGCGCCGACGACATGCACAAGCCAAAGGCTTGAAGCTGCACAGCCATAAAAACTGGAGACAAAAATGGGCAACATCCCGACATTACAAAGCTTGATCGCCGGCCGCTGGCACGGCGAGCAAGCACATACGCCGCTGCACAGCGCATTGGACAACGCGCTGGTCTATCACACCCACGCCGAACCAATCGACTTCGACGAAGCCTTGAGCTACGCGCGCAAGACCGGCATCCGCCATCTGATGGGGCTCGACTTCCAGAAACGCGCGCAATGCCTGAAAGCGCTGGCCATGTACCTCATGGCGCGCAAGGAAGAACTGTACGAGATCTCGCACCTGACCGGCGCCACGCGCCAGGACAGCTGGGTCGACGTCGAAGGCGGCATCGGCACCCTGTTCGCCTACGCCAGCATGGGCTCGCGCGAGCTGCCCTCGTCGAATGTGCTGCACGAAGGTCCGGCCATCGCGCTGGGCAAACGCGGCGGCTTCGCCGGTACCCACATCCTGGTGCCGCGCGGCGGCGTGGCGGTGCACATCAACGCCTTCAACTTTCCGATCTGGGGCCTGCTCGAAAAATTCGCGCCCAGCTTTTTGGCCGCCATGCCCTGCATCGCCAAGCCGGCCACCGCCACCAGCTACCTGACCCACGCGGTGGTGAAAATGATGATGGACTCGAATCTGCTGCCGCAAGGCGCGCTGCAACTGGTCATCGGCAGCACCGGCGACCTGCTCGATCGTCTGGGCGGCTTCGACGCCGTCACCTTTACCGGCTCGGCCGACACCGCCGCCAGGCTGCGCGCCAATCAAAACCTGATCCGTTCCTCGGTGCCGTTCACCGCCGAAGCCGATTCGCTCAACTGCGCGATCCTGGCGCCGGACGTGACGCCCGACGACGACGAATTCGACCTGTTCGTCAAGGAAGTCGCGCGCGAGATGACCGGCAAGGCCGGCCAGAAATGCACCGCGATCCGGCGCGTGATCGTGCCCGAGTCGCACGTCGACGCGGTGGGCCAGCGCCTGCGCGAGCGCCTCAAGAAAATCACGGTCGGCAATCCGAAGATGGAAGGCGTGCGCATGGGCGCCCTGGCCTCGATGGACCAGCACCGCGACGTCAGCGAGCGAGTCGAGCTGCTCGCGCGCGGCAACGAAGTGCTGTTCGGCGCGCGCGACGGCTTCGCGGCCGTGGGCGACAACGCGGCGCATGGCGCCTTCTTCTCGCCCACGCTGCTCCTGTGCCGCAACGCACTGGTCAATGACGCGGTGCACGACATCGAGGCCTTCGGTCCGGTCAGCACCTTGATGACGTATCGCGACATCGACGAAGCCCTGGAGCTGGCTGCACGCGGCAAGGGCAGCCTGGTGACCACGCTGGCAACGAAGGACCCGGCAATCGCGGCGCACGCCGTGCCGATCGTGGCCGCCTCGCACGGTCGCGTACTGATCCTCGATCGCGAAGCGGCGGTCGACTCCACCGGCCACGGCTCGCCCTTGCCGCAACTGAAACACGGCGGCCCGGGACGCGCCGGCGGCGGCGAAGAATTGGGCGGCATCCGCGCCGTGAAGCACTTCCTGCAGCGCGCGGCGGTGCAGGGCTCGCCCACCATGCTGGGCGCCGTCACGGGCGAATACGTGCGCGGCGGCGCGGTCAAGGAAAGCGAAATACACCCATTCCGGCGCCACTTCGAAGACCTGGAAGCCGGCCACTCGCTGCTGACGCACCGGCGCACGGTGGCTGAGGCCGACATCGTCAACTTCGGCGGCGTTTCGGGCGACTATTTCTACATGCACTTCGACGAGATCGCAGCGAAAGACACGCAGTTCGGGCAGCGCATCGCGCACGGCTACTTCGTGCTGTCGGCCGCGGCCGGCCTGTTCGTCTCGCCCGCGCCCGGACCGGTGCTGGCCAACTATGGCCTGGACAACCTGCGTTTCGTGGCGCCGGTGGCGATCGGCGACACCATCCGCGCACGGCTTACCTGCAAGCGCAAGGTCGACCGCAATCGCACCGATGAACAGGGGCGCGGACAAGGCGTGGTGGCGTGGGATGTGCAGGTAACCAATCAGCGCGACGAACTGGTGGCAAGTTACGATATTCTGACGCTGGTACAGAAACGCGGCTGATTGGGAAGCGTCCCCAGCCGCAGCGCGGGCGGTGACCGCCGTCCGCGTCCATCGAAACGGAGAACCCGATGTCGCGACTGGATTTAAGCAGTATCCCGATGCAAGGCGGTAGTGACTACCCCGAGCAGTTCAACGAGCTGGTCGACGGCCGCAGCCAGCAGCGGCTGGGCCAGGCCGGTGGCCTGACCCAGTTCGGCGCCAACCTGGTCGAGCTGCAGCCGGGCGCCGGCTCCGCGCACCGCCACTGGCATTCGCGCGAAGACGAGTTCGTCATGGTGATCTCGGGCGAACTGACCCTGGTCACGGATGAAGGCGACACCATCATGCGCGCCGGCGATTGCGCGGCTTTCCCGGCCGGCAAGCCGAACGGGCATCACCTGATCAACCGCAGCTGGGGCAATGGGGTGTTTCTGGTGATCGGCACCAGGGACAAAAATGATGTGGTGACATATTCCGATGTCGACATGCGCTATGACGGGGCGACGGATACCACCACGCGCAAGGATGGGACGCCGTATCCGCCGAGCCCCTGAAGCGGCAGTTCAGTTCAGCTTGCGCGCGTACTGCTCACGAACTTCCTGGCTGATGAACGTCGACAGTCCCTGGCCTTCACGGGCCAGCTCCTGCATCCGGACGATATTCGCGTGGCCGGCGCTGCGATCCGTGTACAGGTAGCGTGCGCCGCTGGTGAACTTGACGGTGATCGACTCTTTGCCGATCTCGTAGGCAGCGACGCCCGATGCGCCGCTGCGATTGCCATAACGTTGCATGACGCTCTCCCCAAAACAGTAGCTTCTCACATGGGGTTATCTGCAGCGCCGTGCAAGAGCGCTTACGAACGAACGTGCTGCAGGCGCAGCAACCCCTCGCCGGTACGGATCGCGCGCAGCTGATCGTAATCCGCCACACCCGGCGCCAGCGTCTCGATCGGGTGCTTGTGCGTCGCCGTGACGACGATGCTGTCCATGCCCGCCGCCTCGGCCGACTGCAGGCCGGCCAGTGTGTCTTCGAACACCAGGCATTGTTCCGGGCGCATGCCCAGTTTTTCGGCGCCCAGCAAGAACGGGTCCGGCGCCGGTTTGCCGCGCGTGACGTCGTCGGCCGAGACCAGCACCGGCGGCATCGGCAGGCCGGCGGCGGCGATGCGCGCTTCGGCCAGCAGGCGCGGGGCCGAGGTGACGATGGCCCAGCGCTCGGCCGGCAAGGTGGCCAGGAAAGCGGCGACGCCGGCGATGGCTTCGATGCCGTCCACGTCGGCAATCTCGGACAGCGTGATGTTGTTGGCTTCCTGCACCGGATCGATGTCGGGCAGGCCCAGGCCGCGCACCGTGTCTTCGGCGCGCTTGCCGTGGATGGTCGGCAGGAACACGTCGACATCCAGCCCGTGGCTGCGCGCCCAGTTGGCCCACACGCGCTCGGCGGCGATGATCGAGGTCAGGATGGTGCCGTCCATGTCGAACAGGAAGGCGGCGTAGTCGCGCTCGGGCAGGGCAGTGGTCATGGTGTGCGTCATCGTTGCGTCAAAATCAATATGGAAAAGAAAAACGGGCCGGGGCAAAGCGCGCCGGCCCGTCGGATGCCGCAAAGATTACTCGGCCAGTTGCTTGCGCACGCGTTCGATTGCCTTGCGCACCTGGTTCGGCGCGGTGCCGCCGACGTGGTCACGCGCGGCGACGGAACCTTCCAGCGTGAGCACGGCGAACACGTCCTGCTCGATCAGCGCTGAGAAGCCTTGCAGCGTCTCGAGCGACATTTCCGACAGGTCGCAACCCGCCACGTCGCAGGCGCGCACCGCATGCGCCACGGCTTCGTGCGCATCGCGGAACGGCAAGCCCTTCTTGACCAGGTAGTCGGCCAGGTCGGTCGCGGTGGCGTAGCCCTGCAGCGCGGCGGCGCGCATGTTCGCGGCTTTGACCGTGATGCCCGAGGCCATGTCGGTGAAGATACGCAGCGTGTCCGTCACCGTGTCGATGGTGTCGAACAGCGGTTCCTTGTCTTCCTGGTTGTCCTTGTTGTAGGCCAGCGGCTGGCCTTTCATCAGGGTCAGCAAGCCGGTCAGGTGGCCGTACACGCGGCCGGTCTTGCCACGCGCCAGTTCCGGTACGTCCGGGTTCTTCTTTTGCGGCATGATCGACGAGCCGGTGCAGAAACGGTCGGCGATGTCGATGAAGCCGATGCGCGGGCTGATCCACATGACCAGTTCTTCCGAGAAGCGCGAGATGTGCATCATCAGGATCGATGCGGCGGCCGTGAACTCGATCGCGAAATCGCGATCAGACACGGCGTCGAGCGAGTTGTGGCACACGTCGTCGAAGCCGAGGGTTTTCGCAACGCGCAAGCGGTCGATCGGGAAGGTGGTGCCGGCCAGGGCGGCGGCGCCCAGTGGCAGGCGGTTCACGCGGCGGCGCGCGTCGAGCATGCGCTCGGCATCGCGCCCGAACATTTCCACGTAGGCCAGCATGTGGTGGCCGAAGGTGATCGGCTGCGCCACTTGCAGGTGCGTAAAGCCCGGCATGATGGTGTCGTGATGACGCTCGGCCAGATCCGTCAGGGCGCCGCGCAGGCCGCCGAGCAAAGTCACGATGTCGTCGATGGCGGCGCGCACGTACAGGCGGATGTCGGTTGCTACCTGGTCATTGCGCGAGCGGCCAGTGTGCAGGCGCTTGCCGGCGTCGCCCACCAGTTCGGTCAGGCGCTTTTCGATGTTCAGGTGCACGTCTTCCAGGTCGAGCAGCCACTCGAAGCTGCCGGCGTCGATCTCGGACCGGATCTGCGCCATGCCGCGTTCGATCTCGGCGTGATCAAGAGCGCTGATGATGCCTTGCGCGGCCAGCATCTCGGCGTGCGCCAGCGAGCCTTCGATGTCGTACTGGGCCAGGCGCTTGTCGAAGAACACCGAGGCGGTGTAGCGCTTGACGAGATCGGAGACAGGCTCGGAGAAGCGGGCCGACCAGGCTTCGGCTTTTTTGGAAAATTGTTCGGTCATGGTGGGAAATTCCGTTGGGGATGCGGCGATTATAAACTGCGTGGCCGGCGCTCCCGCCGGCAGGCAGATTACCCACGGCAAGTCATGCAAAAAAACCGGGCGCCGGGCGCCATAAGACGTTATGCAAACTACAAATAGCGCTAGAATAAATTTTTCGCCAGATTGTGGGCATCATGGTTACCAACGATTCCAGCTTTCAGGTCAGCACCGACCAGACGCGGCTCGACATCCCGATGATTTACCGCTTCCTGAGCGAACAGTCGACCTGGGCGGTCGGCATCTCACGGCCCACCGTCGAGCGCGCCATCGAGAATTCGCTGTGCTTCGGCGGCTTCCTGGACGGCCGCCAGATCGCGTTCGCGCGCGTGATCACCGACTTCGCTACCTTCGCCAACCTGGTGGACGTGTTCGTCGTGCCCGAGTTCCGTGGCCAGGGCTACGGCAAGCAACTGATTGGCGTGGTGATGCGTCACCCCAGTCTGCAAAAGCTGCGCCGCTTCACGCTCGCCACCAATGATTCGCACGGCCTCTACGAGCGTTTCGGCTTCACGCCGCCGTTGCGTCCCGAGACGTTGATGGAGCGATATTTCCCCAACATTTATCTGTCATGACGGCACGCAACATGGCGACGTGAATCTGGAATCAGGCTTATCTTGATGACTTATCGGGGGAAGCGCCATGTTCCAGAACATCGTCTGTGTACTCCTTCATACCTTGCTGACGTTGGCGCTGCTGGTCACCAGCGCCAGCCACGCCGCCGATTCCGTCCACCCCAGCCCACCACAATCTTCCCATCAACCGCAGGGTTCGCTTGTCATCATCGGCGGCGCCCTGCGCGCCGACAACGACGCCGTCTGGCAGCGCATCGTCCAGCTTGCCGGTGGCCCGGGCGCGCGCATTGCCGTGTTTGCCTCCGCCTCGGCCACGCCCGAGCGTGCCGGAAAATTTCTGGTCGAGCGTTTCAATCGCTACGGCGCCAAGGCCTTCTTCGTTCCCGTCGCCGAGCACCTTGGCAACCGCGATTACCGCCTCGCCGCCGAGGATGCCGAACTGGCGGCGGCGGTGCGCGCGGCCGGCGGCGCCTATTTCGCCGGCGGCGACCAGGGGCGTATCACGCGCGCGCTGCGCCGCGTCGACGGCGCCAACACGCGCGTGCTCGACGCCCTGTGGGACATGTACCGGCGCGGCGGCGTGATCGCCGGCTCCAGCGCCGGCGCCGCCATCATGAGCAGCACCATGTTCGGCCATCCGCGCGCGGTGCTGGCCACGCTCAAGCAGGGCCTGAGCGATGGCCGCCACATCACGCAGGGCCTGGGCTTCATCGGCGACGACGTGTTCATCGACCAGCACCTGCTGGTGCGCGGGCGCTTCGCGCGCATGCTGCCGGCGATGCTGGCCAAGGGCTACAAGATTGGCCTGGGCATCGACGAGAACACGGCGATGGTGGTCGGCCCGCGGCGCGACGTCGAGGTGATCGGCTATCGCGGCGCGCTGCTGGTCGACCTGACCAATGCCGCCACCCGCGATGGCACCTTCAACCTCACCAACGGCCGTCTCAGTTATCTCGACAACGGCGACCGCTTCAACCTCAACACCGGCCAATTCACGCCGGCCTCGGACAAGGCCGAAGGCAAGATCGACGCCGGCAAGCCGTACTACCACGAGCCGCTGTTCTCGGCCGACATCCTCGGCAACGGCACCGTGGTCGACCTGATGGGGAAACTGATCGACAGCGACCAGAAAGAAGCGATCGGCCTGTCGCTCGACAGCGCCAGCGCCGAGCAGCCCGACCTCGGCTTCGAGTTCAAGCTCAGCCGCACCGACGACAGCGTCGGCTACCAGTCGGCGTTCAGCGAGGCATATTCGGTGTACAACGTGCGGCTCGACATCCGGCCGATCGTGGTGCAGCGACCGCTTTACCAATACAAATGAAGAACAGCAGGCGTTCATGACAGGCTTACAATGCTGCGACCCATTTGATGAGGAATCGCGATGCGCCTGTTCCACACGTTTGCCGCGCTGCTGCTCGGCGCCGTAGCAACACTTGTTCATGCGGCCCAGCCGGCCACCGTCCGTCTCGACTACGCCCACAGCGGCAACGCGCTGAGCGACACCTACGCGATCGAGCGCGTGGTGATCGAACCGCTGCCGTGGCCGGGCAGCATGGCGCGCACGATGGACGACACCAATCGCGGCAACAACCGGCTCGAAGTGGTCGACGCCAAGACCGGCGACCTGCTGTATGCGCGCGGTTTCTCGACCGTGTTCGGCGAGTGGCGCAGCACCGAAGAGGCGGGCCGCATCAGCCGCAGTTTCCAGGAATCGGTACGTTTTCCGCAGTTCCCGCAGCCGGTGCGGGTGCGGATATTGAAACGCGACGAGCGCAACCAGTTTTCGGTGGCATGGAGCATCGACGTCGATCCGACTGCATCCGACACGGTCAAGCGCCAGCCGCCGGCGCTCGCCAAGCCGATCCCGATCCGGGTCAGCGGCGCCTCGCCCGACAAGGTCGACCTGTTGATCATGGGCGACGGCTACACGCAGAAAGAGATGAAGAAGTTCGAGCAGGATGCGCGGCGCCTGTCGCAGCACCTGTTCTCGGTGTCGCCGTTCCGCCAGCGCGCGCAAGACTTCAATGTGTGGGCGATCGCGGTGCCGACCGAACAATCCGGCATCAGCCGTCCCTCGACCGGCGTGCACAACCCATCCGCATTGGGTACGCGCTATGACATCTTCGGCAGCGAGCGCTACGTGCTGACGCTCGACAACCGCGCGCTGCGCGAGATCGCCCAGCATGCGCCGTACGAGTTCATCGAGATCCTGGTCAACAACGAAACCTACGGCGGCGGCGGCATCTTCGGCCAGTTCAGCACCGCGGCGGCGAGCAACGACTGGGCCAACTACCTGTTCGTGCACGAGTTCGGGCACCACTTTGCCGGCCTGGCCGACGAGTACTACACCTCGCCGGTGGCGTACGCGGCTGCCAGCGGCCGCCCGGAACCGTGGGAGCCGAACGCCACTGCACTGCGCGATCCGGCCAAGCTCAAGTGGATGCGTCACGTGAAAGAGGGCACGCCGTTGCCGACGCCGTGGCCGAAAGAACAGTACGAAGCAGCGTCGCGCGCCTACCAGAAGAAACGCGCCGCGCTGCGCGCCGCCAACCGGCCCGAATCCGAGATGAATGCATTGTTTCGCGAAGACCTGAAACAGACCAATGCCTTGTTCGCGCAGCAGCCGCATCGCCACACGATCGGCGCCTTCGAAGGCGCCAACTACGAGGCCAGCGGCTACTACCGGCCGGCGATGCAATGCCTGATGTTCGACCGCAGCGAACAGTTCTGTCCGGTGTGCCAGGACGGCATCAGCGACATCATCGACCTGTATGCGGGACCTGTCCGCAAGTAATCTTTGCTTACAACTCTGACAAATTCAGCGTGGGCTAGCTAACAGACCGGGCGGCATGGTGGACGTATTCTGGAATCACTGAAGAACAACAACACCACAAGGAAGGAAACACATCATGAACAAACTGATCGCCACCCTCATCGCCGGCCTGTTCGCTACCGCAGCCCACGCCCAGACCACCGCCACCACCGCGGCCGATAACCGCGTCGTCAAGGCTGAAGCCAGCGCCGAAAAAGACATCATCGACGCCGAGAAAAAAGAAATCAAGACCGCAGTCAAGGCCAACGAAAAAGTGAACAAGCAGATGGCCAAGTCGGCCGAAGCGAAGTCGAAGGCGCACGCTGACCTGGTCGAAACCCACACCGATGCTGCCGCCAAGGTCGCCAAGGCCGATCCGGAAGACCGCGCCAAGGCCATGGCCAAGGCAGAAGACAAGGTCGCCGGCGCCAACCTGAAGGCCGAGAAGAAAATGATCAAGGCTGACGAAAAAGTGCTGAAGGCACAGGTCGATGCAGCTGCCGACAAGGCCACCGCTGCAGCCAAGACCGAGAAGGTCCGCGCTGAAGCCCAGGCTGACGTGCACAAGGCTGCTGCCAAGAACTAATTGGCGATCTTGAAATGAAAAATGCCGGCTGCGTGCCGGCATTTTTTATGGACTCGTAGGGTTGACGGCTCTGCCGCCGGAGCGGCGGCTGGCGCGGCGGCCGGCGCTCCGGTGATGGTGGGCAGCCACAACATCCAACACGAGAGCGGAACCGGCAACAATCGACGCGTCGGCAGCAAGCTGCCAACCCTGCGGTTTATGACGCGTTCAGCTACCTTCCGCCCGCATCGCCAGATCCTGCGCCTTCAAGCGCGCCGACAAAGCCTTGCCTTTGCGCGAGCGCTTGCCGTAGTGCGGCTCCAGGCCAGAGGCAAACAGCTCCACGGTACGCGCCTTGTCGCCCGCCCAGGTCCCGATCACGTTCACGCCTTTTTGCGTGATCGGCTGCGCCGCCAGCAGCGTTTCTTTCGGCTCCAGTTCCATCAGCGTCACACCGCGCCCGCCATTGGTCAGCACCTTCATCTCGTCGATGCCGAACACCAGCACGCGGCCCTTTTCGGACAGGCAGGCAATCGCGCCGGCAGCATCGGAGACGATACGCGGCGGCAGCGGCATCGCGCCTTCGTTCAGGGTGATAAACGATTTACCACCTTTCAGGCGGCTGACCATGTCGCCGGCCTTGGTGATGAAGCCGAATGCATCCGACGTCGCCAGCAGCAGGCGCGTATCCGGGCTACCCGCGAAGTAGTGCAGGATGCGCACGCCGCCCGACAGGTCGACCAGCGTGGTAATCGGCACGCCATCGCCGCGCGCGCCCGGCAGCGCATTGACCGGCACCGAATATGCCTTGCCGTTGTCGCCGATGCCGACCAGGTATTCGGTGGTGCGGCATTCGAACGCCTTGTACAGCGAGTCGCCGGCCTTGAACGTGAACTGCGCCGGGTCGTGGCCGATGCCGGTGCGGGCACGCACCCAGCCTTTTTCGGACACGATCACCGTCACCGGTTCGTCGACCACTTTTTGCTCGGCCACGGCGCGCTGCGCTTCTTCGATCACGGTGCGGCGGTTGTCGCCGAACGCTTTTGCATCCTGCTCGATCTCGCGGATGATCAGGCGCTTCATCGACGACTGGTTTTCCAGCAGGTCTTCGAGCTTTTCCTTTTCGCCGCGCAGCTCTGCCAGCTCTTGCTGGATCTTGATCGCTTCCAGGCGCGCCAATTGGCGCAGGCGGATTTCGAGGATGTCTTCGGCCTGGCGTTCGCTCAGGCGGAACTCTTCGATCAGCGCCGCCTTCGGCTCGTCCGCATTGCGGATGATGGCGATCACCTTGTCGATGTTCAGCAAGACCGTCTCGCGGCCTTCCAGGATGTGGATGCGGTCATTGACCTTGCCCAGCCTGAATTCGGTGCGGCGACGGACAGTGATGAAGCGATAGTCGATCCATTCCTGGATGATCGCGGTAAGACCTTTTTGACGCGGACGGCCGTCGCCGCCGATCATCACCAGGTTGATCGCGCTGGACGACTCGAGCGAGGTATGCGCGAGCAGCATCAGCATGAACTCGTTCTGGTCGATGTTCTTCGACTTCGGCTCGAACACCAGACGCACCGGGGCTTCTCGGCCCGATTCGTCGCGCACTGCGTCGAGCGCGCCGAGCAGCGTGTTCTTCAGCGCCAGCTGCTCGGGCAGCAGCGCCTTCTTGCCCAGCTTGACCTTCGGATTGGTCAGCTCTTCGATTTCTTCCAGCACGCGCTGCGACGAGCAGCCCGGCGGCAGTTCGTAGACCACCGCCTGCCACTGGCCGCGCGCCAGTTCTTCGATCTTCCAGCGCGCGCGCACCTTCATCGAGCCGCGGCCGACCGCGTACATGTCGGCGATGTTCGAGGCCGGCGTGATGATCTGGCCGCCGCCCGGGAAGTCCGGACCCGGGATCAAGGTCATCAATTCGGCGTGGGTGATCTTCGGATTGCGGATCATTGCCACCGCCGCCGACGCGACTTCGCGCAGATTGTGCGACGGGATCTCGGTGGCCAGGCCGACCGCGATGCCCGAGGCGCCGTTGAGCAGCACCATCGGCAGGCGCGCCGGCAGCGTACGCGGTTCAAGGGTGGAGCCGTCGTAGTTGGGCTGGAAGTCGACCGTGCCCATGTCGATTTCGTCCATCAACAGACGCGCAATCGGGGTCAAACGGGCTTCGGTATAGCGCATCGCCGCGGCGCCGTCGCCGTCGCGCGAGCCGAAGTTGCCTTGGCCGTCGATCAGCGGGTAGCGCAGCGAAAAATCCTGCGCCATGCGCACCAGCGCGTCGTACACCGACTGGTCGCCGTGCGGGTGCAATTTACCGAGCACGTCGCCGACCACCGCTGCGGACTTGCGCGGCTTGGCGGTCGGGCCCAGGCCCAGTTCATTCATCGCATACAGGATGCGGCGCTGGACCGGCTTCTGGCCGTCCGCCACGTCGGGCAGGGCGCGGCCCTTGACCACCGAGACGGCGTAATCCAGGTAGGCGCGCTCGGCGAAAGTGGAAAGGGTGAGCGTTTCGGCGTCGTCGGCCGTTTTGCTCGCTTGTTCAAATAGGCTTGCTTGGTTCGTCATGGTGTTTGTTCGTGTTCTGCTGCCAGATAGCCCGGATCGCTCATCGAGCCGATCAGATATCGGCCTCGGTCTCGTTGCCGTGTTCTTCAATCCACGCCCGCCGCGCAGCGGCTTCGCCTTTGCCCATCAGCATATTGAAGCGCGCCGCCGATTCGGCCTGGTCGAAGCCGCCGAACGACACCGGCAATAAACGCCGCGTGTCCGGATTCATGGTGGTTTCCCACAGCTGCTCGGCGTTCATCTCGCCCAGGCCCTTGAAGCGCGAAATGCCCCACACGCCTTCCTTCAGGCCTTCTTTTTTCAGCTTGTCTTCGATCGCCAGCAGTTCGCCATCGTCCAGCGCATACAGCTTCTGGATCGGCTTCTTGCCGCGCGCCGGCACGTCGACGCGGTACAACGGCGGACGCGCGATGCAGATATTCCCGTTATGGAACAGGGCCGGGAAGTGCTTGAAGAACAGCGTCAGCAACAGCACCTGGATGTGCGAGCCATCGACGTCCGCATCGGACAGGATACAAATCTTGCCGTAGCGCAGACCCGACAAATCGGGCGAATCGCCGGCGCCATGCGGATCGACGCCGATCGCCACCGAGATATCGTGGATTTCGTTGTTGGCGAACAGGCGATCGCGGTCGGTTTCCCAGGAGTTGAGCACCTTGCCGCGCAGCGGCAGGATTGCCTGGAATTCCTTGTCGCGGCCCATCTTGGCCGAGCCGCCGGCCGAGTCGCCCTCGACCAGGAACAGTTCGTTACGGGTGATGTCGCTCGACTCGCAATCGGTCAATTTGCCCGGCAACACGGCCACGCCCGAGGATTTTTTCTTCTCGACTTTTTGCAGCGAACGCAGGCGCGATTGGGCTTGCTTGATGACCAGTTCGGCCAGCTTCTTGCCGTATTCGACGTGCTGGTTCAGCCACAGTTCGAGCGGCGGCTTGGTGAAGGTCGACACGAGCTTGAGCGCGTCGCGCGAATTCAGGCGTTCCTTGGTCTGGCCCTGGAATTGCGGATCCAGCACCTTGGCCGACAGCACGAACGAGACGCGGGCAAACACGTCTTCCGGCAGCAACTTGACGCCTTTTGGCAACAGGCCATGCAGTTCGACGAAGTTTTTCACCGCGCCGTACAGGCCGTCGCGCAAGCCGGATTCGTGGGTGCCGCCGCTGACGGTCGGAATCAGGTTGACGTACGATTCGCGCACCACGCCGCCGTCTTCGGTCCAGGCCACGACCCAGGCCGCGCCTTCGCCTTCGGCAAACGCTTCGTCGCCGGCAGCGGCATATTGCGCGCCTTCGAACAGCGGAATCACGGTTTCGCCGGTCGAGCTCTGCGCCAGCGCTTCGGTCAGGTAGCCGCGCAGACCTTCGTCGTAGCGCCAGGTCATGACGTCACCGGTCTTGCCGTTGGTGAAGGTAACGGTCACGCCCGGCAGCAGCACGGCCTTCGAGCGCAGCAAGCGCTGCAGGTCGCCCAGCGGGATGTTCGGCGAATCAAAATATTTGCCGTCCGGCCAGGCAGTGACGCGGGTGCCGTTCTTCTTGCCGCCGCGATCAAACGGGCTGGAAGTCAGCGGTTCGATCACGTCACCGTTGGCAAACACCAGCTTGTGCTGGCCGTTGCCCTGATCGTCCTTGCGCCACACCTCGATTTCGAGGCGTTTTGACAAGGCATTGGTGACCGATACGCCGACGCCGTGCAGGCCGCCCGAGAACGCATAGGCGCCGCCCGAGCCCTTGTCGAACTTGCCGCCGGCGTGCAGGCGCGTGAACACGATCTCGACCGTGGAGACGCCTTCTTCCGGGTGGATGCCGACCGGGATGCCGCGGCCGTCGTCTTCGACCGTGATCGAATTGTCCGGGTTGAGGGTGACGGCGATGTTCTTGCAGTGGCCGCCCAACGCTTCGTCCGAGGCGTTGTCGATCACTTCCTGGATGATGTGGAGCGGGTTCTCGGTCCGGGTGTACATGCCCGGACGTTGTTTCACAGGTTCGAGTCCCTTGAGGACGCGGATGGATGATTCGCTGTAATCGGGAGCGGGTTTCTTGGAGGCCATACTAATCAGTGTTTGTCGAATGCCTGCGCATTCTATCTTGTCAGGCGGAAAAGTTTGAGCTTTTTAACTGGATGAATATACAGTATTCCGCGAACGTGTTGTGCTTATCAGTTTGCGCACTTGTGCTAGATTAAGCCAGATTACTCCTGGCTATGCCAAGGAAGGGCGTAACCGATGACTGCAAGATGGTGTCCGTTCACCGTTCGCCTGCTCGGGTTTGCACCCGAAGAATCTGCACGGCTGGAAGCCATGCTGGCCCGGGTGCCGGGGGCGGGGCCGTCGTATTTTTGCCTGCACGAAGACAGTTTGCAAGAGCCGGACATTTATATCGTCAATGGCGACAGTCCGGCCGCCCGGGCCCGGCTCGACCGTTTGCCGCCTGGGGCGCTGCACAGCGCGCTGGTGATCGGGGCGCCCAGTCCAACCTTGTGGCCGAGCATGGCACGCCCGGTCGAGCGGCTGGTATTGCACGACCTGCTGGCCGACCTGCTCGACCAGCGCGTGCAGGCGCAAGCGGCTTGCGTTGCGCGCGGCGAGCGCTTGCGGCCGGAGCGCCGGCGCCGTCTGCGCATCGCGCCGGACGCCGAAACCCCGGCGTTTTATTCGCGTCTGCGTCATGGTCCTCCAGATGGAGCTGTTCTGATCGTGGACAAGGAATGCACGTTCAGGAATCACGTTGCGCGCGTCATGGACGCGCGCCCGCCGGCGCACCAGCGGTCGCTGGCCTGGACCGACAGCCTGCGCGCCGCCGTGCGCCTGTGCGCCGAAACGCCGGTGTCGCTGGTGATGATCAATACCGCCGCGCCCGGGATCGAGCCGTATGAATTGTGCAGCTCGATCAAGTCGCAGGAAGGCGCGGGGCGCACGCCGGTGCTGTTCCTGGTCGAGCAGTCGTTCCGCTACAACGCGGCGCTGGCGCGCCGGGCCGGCGTGCGTGGCCTGCTCGACAAGCCGGTGGCCGGACGCCACCTGTTGCTGACCTTTCAAAAGCTGCTCGATTTGCCGCCTTGAACCAGCCCGCGTCCTTCTTTGGGGACATAAGGTTTTGTCACAATTTCGAATCGTGCGCGGCAATGGCGAAGTTATATTGTCAACATGGCCGAAGACGATCTGAAACCGCCCGCGCCACCTGCCGGGCCTCCCCAAGAACCACGTCCCGATACGCCGGAACGGGTGCCCGACCGCCGCGCCGGCCGTCATGCATCCGGCGCGCCGCGCTACCAGCGCGATGGCGACACGCCGCTGGCGCTGGCCGGGCGCGTCATCACGTCGCGTTTCCGCTCGCTGCGCGAACGTTTCAATCGCGACTTCATGCAGCGCACGCTGCACATCGGCGTCTCGGCGCGCATCTTTCACCCGGAAGCCGGCGCCAAGGGGCTGCTGAGCAAGAACCTGCAGTATCTTGAAGAGTCGATCGCGCAGTGGGTGATGTCGCGCGACGTGCTGGTGTTCATGATCCCGACGGTCAATACCAACGGTCTTCTGCACCCCAGCAACATCACGCTGCGCCACTACGCGCGCCACCTCGACGGCCTGGTGCTGCAGGGCGGGGCCGACGTGGCGCCGCAAACCTATTCCGAAACCCCGACCCGCCCCGAGTGGAACGGCGACCGCGCGCGCGATGTGTATGAACTCGAACTGCTGCACGAGTTCGTCGACGCCGGCAAACCGGTGCTCGGCGTGTGTCGCGGCTGCCAGCTGATCAATGTCGCTTTCGGTGGCACGCTGCACCAGGACGTCGCTACCGATTTCCCCGAAGCCCTGCCGCACGTGCATGATCTGTACGACGCGCACCGTCACGCGATCGTTTTCCCAAAGGGTTCGTCGCTGAGTCGCATGTTTCCCAAGGTCGAGCGCGCCGTGGTGAACTCGATCCACCACCAGGCGGTCAAGGATCTGGGACGCGATATCCGGGTCGAAGCGTATTCGGAACCCGACAACATCGTCGAAGCGATCCGCTACCAGCGCGCCAACTTCGTGATGGGCCTGCAATGGCACCCAGAATTCCACCGCGCCGGTGGCGTCGATCTGCTCGATTGCACGCCGGTGCTCGACGAATTCCTGCGCGCCGCACGTGAAACGCGGCTCTGATCCAACCCCGGACCCGACGCCGAAAACGCTTGCTTTCGCACCACGACCGGTCAATAATTAAATGAGAATCATTCGCATCCATGTGCGGTGTGGTTCGACTCGGATTGTTGACCTTCGCGCGTAACGCACGCTTTTTGGAGACGTTGTCATGACCATTCCCAACCCAGAACCAATGCCGGTTCTGCCGCCACTCGATGAAGCGCGCAGCCAGGACACGCTGCTGGTCGCGTCGCTGCTGCACCTGATGTCTCACTACAGCGCGCGCAGCGCCGGGCCGGTTGGCGGCGAGCAGCCATGCGTCAAGCTGGCCTCGGTGATCGAGCGCCACCTGTGCGCGCTGTCGCGCCTGCCGAGCATCGATCCGGTGCTGCGCGCCACCTGCGAGCAGCTGGCCGACCAGTGGGCCGGCGTGGTGGACGCCAAGTTGCCGCCACCGGCGCCGCTGCGCCAGCCGCTGCTGACGCGCTTCATGAAGGGCGGCTGGCCGGGCAAGGCGGCGCCGCTGGCCGGCTGACGGCCAGGCTGGCGCCCAGTATCAATAGGTAGGGCCGTCGCGGAAGTGGCCGATGGCCGCATTGACCATGCCCTCGACGCTGCCTTCGCGTTCGAAGTGGCGGCGCAGGATAGTGGCGTCGCTGCCGTCCTGCACCGCTTGCGCCAGGTGGCGTAGCGCGTCGACGCTGCCCAGTTCTTCAGCGTGCGGGAGTATCAGTTCGAGCGTGGCCAGGATATCGTCGCGCATCGGCACATTGTCGTAGCTCTTCGGGTGCGTGATCGCGCCTTCCAGGCCGAAGCGGCAAGCCTGGAAGCGGTTGTAGTTGTAGACCAGGTAATCGTCCTCAAGCGGCATCTCGTCGGGCGAGCCGGCCGCACGGCGTTCCAGCAGATAGCGGCACAGCGCCTGCAGGTAGGCAGCCAGCGCGGCCGCCCGTTCCACCGTCAATGGCGTATCGCACACGCGCAGCTCGATGGTGCCGAATTCCGGTTTCGGGCGCAGGTCCCAATAAAAATCCTTCATGCTTTTGATGATGTTGGTGCGCTCCATCTTGGCAAAATAGACTTCCGAAAAATCCTGCCAGCTCAGCGTGAACGGCGCGCGCCCGCTCATCGGGAAGGCGAACACCGAGTTCAGGCGCGCCGATTCGAACAGGCTGTCGGTGCCCTGCACGAACGGCGACGAAGCCGACAGCGCGATGAAGTGCGGCAGGTAGCGGTTCAGCGCATGCAACAGGTACATGGCGTCGTCGCCATTGGCGCAGCCGATGTGCACGTGCTGGCCGAACACGGTGAACTGCTTGGCCAGGTAGCCGTACAGCTGCGACAGGTATTCGTAGCGCGGCTTGGCCGAAATTTTTTGCTCGGACCAGTGCTGGAACGGATGGGTGCCGCCGCCGGCGATGCCGATATTGAGCATGTCGCCCGCCGCGACAAGGGTGTCGCGGATCTCGAGCAGTTCGCTCAGGAGCGGCTCGTACGACGAGTGGACGCTCGAATTAATCTCGATCATGCTCTCGGTGATTTCGGGCGTGACGTTGCCCGGAAATGGTTTTCTTTTCAGCAAATGCATCAGGTCGGGGCTGGCGGCGGTCAGGTTGAAATCCGACAGGCTCACCAGTTGCAGCTCGAGCTCGACCCCGAAGGTGAGCGCTTGTGACGGGTTGAATGCTTCAAGAGGCATGATGCGACTCCGGTGCTTCGCGCGCCCACACCAGGGCGCGCTGGATGATGATCGGGCCAAACACTTCAAGCAGCATCGTCACCGCCGCCATCGCCCGCAATTCTTCGACCACCTGCACGCCGGCGTAGCGCGCGTGCTCGAGCAGCAGGATCACGAACACCGCCAGCGGCGCCAGCCCTAATCCCGTGAGCGCGCCCTTGCGCCAGGTAATGCCCGACAAATGCGCAAAGGCGGTCACGCCGCCGACCTTGGTCAGCATGCGCATCAGCACCACGGCGACTGCCAGCCAGATGCCTTGCGACACCAGGCGCCAGTCGATGGTCGAGGCGGCGTAGACGAACAGCAGCACGGTCAATACTTCGCCCAGTGCGCCGAAATTGCGCTGGGTCTGGTTAAACGCCACGCGCCGGTAGCGCACGGTCAGGCCGAAGGCGAGCGCTGCCACCACTGGCGACAGCCCGGTGCGGTCGCAGATCGACACCAGGAGAATCACGGCCAGGGCAAAGGCGACCGTGGCATCCTGCTGCGCATTGCCGGTGGCGCGCAGCAGGGCCGGGACGATGACGCCGAAGATGGCGCCGGCCAGGAGCGAGCCGGCCAGCATCACCATGCTTTGCCACAGCGCTTCGCCCACGGCGTCATAGGTACGGAAGATCCAGAAGCCAATGATGGCGTTGAAGGCGAACACGGCCAGCACGCAATTGAGCGCCGACAGGTGCAGCACACGCTCGGTCATCTGGCCCGAACTACGCTGCTCGTTGATGACGCGCACCACGGTGGCGGGCGAGGTCGCCATCGACAGCGCCGCCATCAACAGCGCCGTGATCTGGCTCGAGCCGAACAGGAGGGCGACGATATACACGGCGACAAAGGTCAGCCCGGCTTCGACCAGGCCGGCGACGCCTATCCAGGGATTGGTAATGAGCCAGCGCAGGTTGATGCGGTTACCGAGTTCAAACAAGACCAGGCCGAAGGCGATATTGGCCAGCAGGGCGATCGGACCGAGATCAGGGGCGGGCAGGGCGCCGAGCTGGGCGCTGCCGAGGGCGAAGCCGACCAGTCCATAAAAGCTGATGCGCGGCAGACCGGTCCAGCGCTGTCCGAATTCGCCGGCCAGCCAGGCGATCACGATCGCAAGCGGCCACGCAAGGCCCGTCAACAGGGACAACAGGTCAGGCATCGAATCTCCCAAGGCAATATTGTTCTGGCTTGCCCGTCCCCACGCCTTGTGCGCATGCACGGCGAGCGGCGGGCAAGTGGCAGTATTGTCCGTGATGCGGGCGAAGCCGTCCGTGTCCGCACTAACACAGTGCGCGCGCTCTGCCGTGACGCTATTTGCTCACGCTATTGGATCATTTACTCAATAAGCGCATCGCCCGTTCCAGACCATCGAGCGTGATCGGGAACATGCGGTTGTTCATGATCTGGCGGATCAGCGCGATCGACTGGCGGTATTGCCACAGATGCTCGGGCTCGGGGTTGAGCCAGGCGAACTTGGGAAAGGTGCTGACAAAACGCGCCAGCCAGGCCGCGCCCGCTTCTTCGTTGTTGTACTCGACCGAGCCGCCCGGCGCCATCACCTCGTACGGACTCATGGTGGCGTCGCCGACGAACAGGATGCGCGTATCGGCCGGGTACTTGCGCAGCACGTCCCAGGTCTCGAAGCGCTCGCTGTGGCGGCGCCGGTTGTTCTTCCACAGGTAGTCGTAGACGCAGTTGTGAAAGTAATAGAACTCCATGTTCTTGAATTCGCTACCGGCGGCCGAGAACAGTTCTTCGGTGCGTTCGATATGGTCGTCCATCGAGCCGCCGACGTCGAACAGCATCACCACCTTGATCCGGTTGCGCCGTTCGGGACGCATGCGGATGTCGAGCCAGCCGGCGTTGCTGGCGGTGGCGCGGATGGTGTCGTCCAGCGCCAGTTCGTCCGCCGCGCCCTGGCGCGCGAAGCGGCGCAGGCGGCGCAGCGCCACCTTCAGGTTGCGCGTGCCCAGTTCGCGTTCGTTGTCGTAGTCGCGGAAAGTGCGCTGCTCCCACACTTTCACTGCGCTGCGGTTGCGGCTTTGACCGCCGATGCGGATGCCTTCCGGGTTGGTGCCGCCGTGGCCGAAGGGCGAGGTGCCGCCGGTGCCGATCCATTTGCTGCCGCCGGCGTGGCGTTCCTTTTGTTCCTTGAGCAGCTCTTGCAAGCGCTGTTGCAGTTTGTCGTAGCCGAATTTTTCCAGCTGCGCTTTCTGTTCGGGCGTGAGTTCGCGCTCGAAGCGCTTGAGCAGCCAGTCGAGGGGAATCTCGGCTTTCGCGTCGAACACCGCGTCGACGCCCTTGAACCAGGCGCCGAACACGCGATCGAACTTGTCGAAGTGGGCTTCATCCTTCACCAGCGTCAAGCGCGCCAGGTAATAGAAGTCGTCGAGCGAGGGCAGGATCACGCCGCGCTGCAGGGCTTCGAGCAGCGTCAAAAATTCGCGGATCGAGACCGGCACCTTGGCGTCGCGCAGGGCGCGGAAAAAATCGATCAGCATGGCTGCCTTGCCGCCATCAACGGTTGGTGCGCGACATGAACATCAGGCGCTCGAACAGCTGCACGTCCTGCTCGTTCTTCAGCAGCGCGCCGTGCAGCGGCGGCACGCCGGCCTTGTTGTCCTTGCCGGCCAGCGCCGCGGCCGGGATGTCTTCGGCCAGCAGCAGCTTGAGCCAATCCAGAAATTCCGAGGTCGACGGTTTCTTCTTGATGCCGGGGACGTCGCGCAGCGCATAGAAGCTTTGCAGCGCGGCCGCGAGCAGGTCCTGGCGCAGGGTCGGGAAGTGCACGTTCACGATGTCGGCCATCGTTTCGCGGTCGGGGAACTGGATGTAGTGGAAGAAGCAGCGGCGCAGGAAAGCGTCCGGCAGTTCCTTCTCGTTGTTGGACGTGATGATCACCAAGGGCCGGTGTCTGGCCACCACCATCTCGCGCGTCTCGTAGACATAGAACTCCATGCGATCGAGTTCGCGCAGCAGGTCGTTCGGGAACTCGATGTCGGCCTTGTCGATTTCGTCGATCAGCAAGACCACCGGCTCGGGCGCGGTAAAGGCTTGCCACAGCACGCCCTTGACGATGTAGTTCTGGATGTCGCGTACGCGTTCGTCGCCCAGCTGCGAATCGCGCAGGCGCGAGACGGCGTCGTATTCGTACAGGCCCTGCTGGGCCTTGGTGGTCGACTTCACGTGCCACTGCAGCAGCGGCATGTTCAGCGCGGCGGCGACCTCCTCGGCCAGCATGGTCTTGCCGGTGCCCGGTTCGCCCTTGATCAGGAGCGGGCGGCCGAGTGTCAGGGCGGCGTTGACGGCCAGTTTCAGGTCGGGCGTGGCGACGTAGTTGTCGCTGCCTTCGAAGCGTGCGGATGCTTGCATGGTGGGTGCGGAAAAGTGGTCTTGGATGACGCCGAGTATACGTTAGAACTGCGGACAGAACTGCGCTCAGAACGCCCGTCGCGACGGGGCTCGTGGTTTGTAGACTGGTGTCAAGTCTTCAGATAGAATCGGCAAGTTGGTAGTCCAGTTGCTAACTTTTTGTGCGGTTGCGGTTTTCGAATCATAACTAACGAGACGCCCATGAAAAAAACTTTGGCACCACTGGTGCTGGCCGTCGCTGCCAGTATTGGCAGTATCGCCAGTCCCTCCGGCAGCGCGTTCGCCGCAGACGTTGTCGGCAATCCCAAGGCTGCTGCCGGCAAGATCGAAATGTGCATCGGCTGCCACGGCATCGAAGGCGGCTACAAGACCGCGTTCCCCGAGGTCTACCGGGTGCCGAAGATCGGCGGGCAATCGGCCAAGTACATCGAGGCCGCGCTCAAGTCCTACCGCAAGGGCGACCGCAAGCATCCGTCGATGAGCGGCGTCGCGCGCTCGATGAGCGACCAGGACATCGCCGACGTCGCGGCCTATTATTCCCTGCAAAACCAGGCCACGGCCGCGCGATGAGGACCGCCATGAAGACACTGATTGCCGCCCTCGTACTTGGCCTGTTGTCGCTGCATGCCGCCGCCGCCGACGTCGCGCGCGGCGCGGAACTGGTCAAGAAATACAACTGCGCCTCGTGCCACGGCGCCGACTACAACAAGCCGATCGATCCGAGCTATCCCAAGCTGGGCGGGCAGCATGCCGATTATCTGGCGCACGCGCTGCGCGCCTATAAACGTGGGGCCGGGGCGAATGGCCGGGTGAACGCGATCATGGCGCTGCAGGTGCAGCCGCTGTCGAATCGGGATATGGATGATATCGGGGCGTACCTGGCCAGTCTGCCATCGCAGCTGGTGGTCAAGAAGTAGGCCGTTGCAGACGGCGTTGGCGACAACTGGTAAGATTGCGGTCCCCTTTGCTGCGTTGCAGCGAGGGGATTTTTGTTTTTGGGGTGGTCAGGTTAGCATGCGCAGCGCATGGAGAAGCCCCCCGATCGCGCATACCCGTTGGAGCTTCCCGTGTCATCCGTTACCCCCGCCTACCTCAAGACCAACCTGCTCAGCGGCCTCACGGTCGCCCTGGCCCTGGTCCCCGAAGCGATCGCCTTCGGCCTGATCGCCCACCTGTCTCCGCTCGCCGGCCTGTACGCGGCGGTGCTGGTCGCTTTTATCACCTCCGCGTTTGGCGGCCGCCCGGGCATGGTTTCGGCCGCGGCTGGATCGCTGGCGGTGGTGATGGTGGCGTTAGTCGTGCAGCATGGCGCGCAATACCTGTTCGCCGCCGTGGTGCTGATGGGCGTGCTGCAGCTGCTGTTCGCCGCGGCCCGCCTCGGCAAATTCATCCGCATCGTGCCGCACCCGGTGATGCTCGGCTTCGTCAATGGCCTGGCGCTGCTGATCTTCCTGGCCCAGTTCAACCACTTCAAGCAGGCCGGCCCGGACGGCGAAGCGCAATGGCTGCCCGGCCCCGAGCTGTTCACCATGTTCGGCATCGTCGCCGTCACCATGGCCATCATCTATCTGTTGCCGCGTGTGACCCGCGCCGTGCCGTCGACCCTGGTCGGCATCCTGGTGGTGAGCGGCGCTTGTGCGCTGCTCGGCATCGAGACCAGGACCGTGGGCGACCTCGGTTCGATCGCCGGCGGCCTGCCCAGCTTCGCGTTACCAAGCGTGCCGTTCGACCTCGAGACGCTGCGCATCGTGTTCCCGTATTCGCTGGTGCTGGCCGGCGTCGGCCTGATCGAGTCGCTGCTCACCTTGACCCTGATCGACGAGATCACCGACACGCGCGGCCAGCCGAACCGCGAATCGCTGGCGCTGGGCGCGGCCAACGTGGTCGCCGGCTGCTTTGGCGGCATGGGCGGCTGCGCCCTGATCGGCCAGAGCATGATCAACGTGAACAGCGGCGCCGCGGGACGTTTGTCCGGCATCGCGGCGGCGCTGTTTTTGCTGGCCTTCATCCTGTTCGGCTCGAGCTGGATCGAAGCGATTCCGCTGGCGGCGCTGGTGGGCGTGATGTTCGTGGTGTGCGAGAAGACCTTCGAGTGGGGCACCTTCCGGCTATTCGGCAAGGTGCCGCGCGCCGACGCCTTCGTGATCGTGCTGGTGGCCGGCATCACACTGGTGTTCGACCTGGCGCTGGCGGTGATCGCGGGCGTGATCGTGTCGGCGCTGGTGTTTGCGTGGCAGCATGCCAAGCAGGTGACGGCGCGCAGCAGTGTCGATGCCCAGGGCTGGAAGGTGTATCAGCTGGAGGGCACGTTGTTCTTTGCCTCGGTGAGCGCGTTCCAGAACGTGTTTGCGCCAAAAGACGATCCGCAGGACGTGGTGATCGACTTCGCCAATGCGCGCGTGGCCGATCATTCGGCGATCCAGGCCATCGATGCGCTGGCCGACCGTTACCGCGCGTTGGGCAAGCGCCTGCACCTGCGCCATTTGAGTCCCGACTGCCGCGAGCTGCTGGGCCGGGCCAGGGACATGATCGAAGTGAATGTGCTGGAAGACCCGCGTTATCGGGTGGCGGACGATAAGCTGGCGTAACTGGCGACGCGTGGACGGGAAACCCGTCCACGCTACGTTCGTTTGATCGGTTCAGGCGAACGCGCGGCGGCGCACGCACTCGATATAGGCCTCGGTATCCGGCGGCACGCCGTTACGCTGCGAAGCCCAGATCATCTCGCCCAGGCATTCCATGATTTCGTGGTGCGCATCGTGCTCGCCGCGGCGCGCGACCAGCGCGTCGTGGGCGGCGCGGATGCCGCGCGGCTGGTCGATCGAGATCTGCTCGGCGATCGACAGGTGCATCGACAGGTGCAGGAAGGGATTCGGCTTGCCGCCTTCGACCGAATAGTCGCGCGCGATGGCTTCATCGACGTCCATGAACTGGTCGTGGTATTCGGGATGCTGCGCGATCCAGTCGGCCGCGATCGCATCCATCGGCGTCAGGATCTCGCCGTTGCGTTGCTTGCGGTAGGCGTCGCAGAAGAAGCGGCGCACGTCATGCGAGGAGGGTGTGAACATGGGATGGCAGGGCGACAAAGGAGAAGAGCCGGCATTGTAGCGCGCTGGCGAACGCGCCGTGATGAACGGCCCGTTCGTTCCATTGCCGGCCTGTAAACGTCATTCCCGCACAGGCGGAAATGACGTCGGATACTACTTGTTCGGCACCAGCACCAGCTGCTCCGGCGCACCCGGCGCCGAAGGCGTCGGCCCGCCCACCGCCACACCCGGATCGCCGACCCTGGTGCCCGCCTGCGACCGGCCATGCGGCTGGCGCAGGTAGCGGGCGCTGTGGCGCCGTTCGCCCTGGGGCGCAACACCGCCGCCCTTGGCCGGCCAGGTCAGGAAGCGCGACAGTTCCTGCAGCGCGCGCTGGTACACGTCACGCTTGAACTCGATCACCACGTCCAGCGGCACCCAGTAGTTATGCCAGCGCCAGGCGTCGAACTCGGGATGGTCGGTCAGGCGCAGGTTGACTTCGCTGTCGCGCGCGACCATGCGCAGCAGGAACCAGATCTGCTTCTGGCCGCGGTAGTGGCCGCGGATTTCGCGCTTGATGAAGTGATCGGGCACCTCGTAGCGCAGCCAGTCACGGGTGCGACCCATGATCTTGACGTGCTCCGGACGCAGGCCGATTTCTTCCTCGAGCTCGCGGTACATTGCCTGCTCTGGCGTTTCTCCGTATTTGATACCCCCTTGCGGGAATTGCCATGAGTGCTCGCGCACCCGCTTGCCCCACCACACCTCATTGTTGGCGTTCAGCAGGATGATGCCGACGTTGGGCCGAAACCCTTCACGATCGAGCATAAGTGCACCTCAATACTTTCCGCCGGCCGGATGGTTCCTTATTTTTTTACTAACAAATTTATCGCGTCCGTGGGATTCCCGCACCGCTTGCGCGGTTGACGCTGTTTGCTACGGACCCTGTTTGTAGAAAGATTGGACGCATCAGCCGGCTAATCCTTTAAAATTAGGTCGATTATAACCCTCTCTTTTTAAAAAGAATTCATTGATATGCGCGCCTCACGATTTTTTATTTCAACTCTTAAAGAAGCGCCTTCCGATGCCGAGATCGTCAGCCACAAGCTGATGATGCGCGCCGGGATGATCAAGCGCATCGGCTCGGGCATTTATACGTATATGCCGGTCGGCCTGCGTACCATCCGCAAGGTCGAGGCGATCGTGCGCGAAGAGATGAATCGCGCGGGCGCGATCGAACTCCTGATGCCGTTGGTGCAGCCGGCCGAACTGTGGCAAGAGACGGGCCGCTGGGACAAGATGGGCGATGAGCTGATGCGCGTGAAAGACCGTCACGGCCGCGATTTCGCGATCCAGCCGACGTCCGAAGAAGTGGTGACCGACGTGGTGCGCAGCGAAATCAAATCGTACCGCCAGCTGCCGATCAACTTCTATCACATCCAGACCAAATTCCGCGACGAGCGCCGTCCGCGTTTCGGCCTGATGCGCGGCCGCGAATTCACGATGAAGGATGCCTATTCGTTCGACCGTGACGTCGCCGGCATGCAGGTGTCATACCAGAACATGTTCGACGCCTATACCCGCATCTTCAACCGCTTCGGCCTGAAGTTCCGCGCGGTGGCGGCCGACAACGGCGCCATCGGCGGCACCGGTTCGCACGAATTCCACGTCATCGCCGGCACCGGCGAAGACGCGCTGGTGTACTGCCCTGATTCCGACTACGCAGCCAATATGGAAGCGGCGGAAGCTGTTGCCACCGGCACCCGCGGCGCGGCCACACAAGAATTGACCAAGACCCCGACCCCGGGCAAGACCAAATGCGAAGCCGTGGCCGAATTGCTTGGCCTGCAACTGGCGCAGACGGTCAAGACCATCGCCCTGACCGTCGAAAACGAAGGCAAGAAGACCTTCTGGGTGCTGCTGCTGCGCGGCGATCATGAACTCAACGAGATCAAGGTCGGCAAGGTCGACGGCCTGAAGGACTTCCGCTTCTCGACCGAGGCCGAAATCCTCGACGTGTTTGGCACCGTGCCGGGCTACCTGGGTCCGATCAATACCAAGCTGCCGGTGAACGTGGTGGCCGACCGCACCGTCGCCAACATGGCCGACTTCGTATGCGGCGCGAACGAAGCGGACTTCCACTTCACGGGCGCGAACTGGGGCCGCGATGTGCCGGAACCGATGGTTGCCGACCTGCGCAACGTGGTCGAAGGCGATGTTTCGCCGGACGGCAAGGGCGTGCTGGCGATCGAGCGCGGCATCGAAGTTGGGCACGTGTTCCAGCTCGGTACCGCGTACTCGGAAGCGATGGGCGCCACCTTCCTCGACGAAAACGGTAAACCTGCTCCGCTGCAGATGGGCTGCTACGGCATCGGCATCACCCGCATCCTGGGCGCCGCGATCGAGCAGAACTTCGACGACAAGGGCATCGTCTGGCCGGACGCGATTGCGCCGTTCGAAGTGGTGCTGTGCCCGATGGGCATGGACCGCAGCGAGGCGGTCAAGGAGCAGACCGAGAAGCTGTACGCGCAGCTGCTCGAACTGGGTGTGGACGTGATCGTCGACGACCGCGGCCTGCGTCCGGGCGCCATGTTCGCCGACTGGGAGCTGATCGGCGTGCCGCACCGCGTGGTGATCGGCGACCGTGGCCTGAAGGAAGGCAACCTGGAATACCTGGGCCGGCGCGATGAAGCGGCCAGCAATGTGGCGGTGGCCGAGATGGTCGCCTTCATCAAGGGTAAGCTGGGCAAGTGATGGCGTTGCGTCTGGCCCCGTGGAGCGGGGGCGTGCTGCTTGCGCTGGCCCTCGCCCTGGGGCCGGCGCAGGCAGGTAATCAAAAAGAAGAAGCGCTGTCCGATTCGGTGCGCCTGGCGCTGGCCAACGCCATCGCCGACGCGCGCCCGCCGAAGCCGTCGTTCCGCACTGACGCAGCGCGGGCGAACTACCAGGCCTGGTTCGACGAGATGTCGCGCCGCTTGTCCAAGCGCCTGCCCGACGTCCAGACCCGCACCGAGTTCCTCGAGACCGCCTGGTACGAAGCCACCCGCGCGGGGCTCGATCCGGGGCTGGTGCTGGGCCTGATCCAGGTCGAATCGGCGTATCGCAAGTACGCGATCTCGATCGCCGGCGCGCGCGGCTACATGCAGGTGATGCCGTTCTGGACCAAGGCCATCGGCGACGGCGACCGCCGCCGCCTGTTCCACATGCAGACCAACCTGCGCTACGGCTGCGCGATCCTGCGCATGTACATCGACATGGAGCGCGGCGACCTGTATCTGGCGCTGGGCCGCTACAACGGCAGCCGCGGCAAGCCGCAGTATCCGAACGCGGTGCTGGCGGCGTGGAAGAAATGGGAATTCCACCCGGCCGGCTAAACACGGCTGCGTTGTACACAACGCCAACAACTCAATTCACCTCGGCGTCACTTTCACGGTGTAGACTTCCCGCTTTCCACGTGAGGACTGCATGCGACTGACCACTCTTGCCGCCGCCACGCTGCTGGCGGCGCTCGCCGGCTGCGCGGCCACGCCGCCCGCTTCGAACCAATCCGCCGCCACGACGCCAGGTACCAACGCCGTCGATACGCGCGCCAAGAACATCATCTTCTTCCTCGGCGACGGCATGGGCATCAACACCCTGACCGCAGCACGCATCTACGCGGCCGGCGAAGACGGCGAACTGGCAATCGACAAGCTGCCCGAGTCCGCGTTCGTAAAAACCTTCTCGAACGACGCCCAGGTCACCGACAGCGCCGCCTCGATGGCCGCCTACATGACCGGCGTGAAGCACAATAACGGCGTGATCTCGATGTCGGCCGGCACCCGCGCGCTGGCGCCGGTGGCCGACGCCAACGGCAACAAGCTGGTTGGCCGCTGCGAGAACGGCCAGGCCACGGCGACGCTGCTGGAACTGGCCAAGCGACGCGGCATGGCAGTTGGCGTGGTCACCAACACCAACGTCACCGACGCCACCCCGGCCTCGACCTACGCCCACGTCTGCCACCGCAAGATGGAAAACGACATCGCCGCCAGCCTGGTGCCGGGCGGCGCGGGCTACAACGCGGCCCTCGGCGAGCGTGGCCTGGACGTGGTGTTCGGCGGCGGCGCCCAGTTCTTCACCCCATTCGCGCGCGGCGGCAAGCGCGCCGACAACCGCGACCTGCTGGCCGAACTCGGTGGCAAGGGCTATCGCGTCATCAACGACACGGCCGGACTGAACGCACTGAGCGCGGGCCAGAGCGCGGTCGGCCTGTTCGCCGCCAGCCACATGGACTTCGACGCAATGCGCGACCCGGCGCGCCAGCCGGCCCTTAGCGCCATGACCAGTAAGGCCATCGAGCTGCTGGCGCCAAACCCGAACGGCTTCTTCCTGATGGTCGAGGGCGGCCTGATCGACCACGCGCTGCACGCAACGCTCGGCAAGCGCGCCTTGCAGGAAACCGTCAGCTACAACGCCGCGCTGCAGGCTGCGATCGAGCGCATGCAGGCAATCGATCCGGGCCTGAAGAACACCCTGATCGTCGCTACCGCCGACCATGACCACACCCTGCTGCTGAACGGCTACATGGCGCGCAGCGGCAAGACCACGCCGACCAATCCAGGCGTGCTGGGACTGGTGCGCAGCGTCGACGGCAAGCCGATGCTCGACAAGAACGGCTTGCCGTTCACCGTGATCGGTTTCGGCACCGGCGAAAAGCGCCATGCGCGCCGCGCCGAACAAGGCCCGCTGACCGACGCCATCGTCACCGCCGACGACTACCACCAGGAAGCGGCGGTGCGCACCAACAAGGGCGCCGAGACCCACGGCGGCAGCGACGTGTACCTGGGCGCGATCGGCGCCAACGCGGAGCTGTTCCGCGGCACCATCGACAACACCCGCGTGTTCAACCTGATCAAGACCGCCGGCGGTCTGTAAGTCCTGGGATATAACGATGACTTTCCACCGCATTACCCCGCTGTTGCTGGCCGCCTGCTGCGCCGCCACGCCGTCCTTCGCTGCCGCTCCACAGGCCAGGAACATCATCTTCTTCCTCGGCGACGGCATGGGCCCGACCACCATCACCGCCGCCCGCATCTTCAAAGGCGGCGAAGACAGCCTGCTCGAATTCGAGCGCATGGAACGCACCGCGCGCATCAAGACCTATTCGAACGACTATCAAACCACCGACAGCGCACCGTCGATGGGCGCCTACATGACCGGCATCAAGATCAACAACGACGTGATCTCGATGAAGGATGCCCAGCCGCACAAGACGGGCAAGGACGGCAGCGACGGCTGCGGCGCGAACAACGGCAGCGCCGCCGTCACCATCCTGGAATTGGCCAAGGCGCGCGGCAAGGCGGTCGGCGCCATCACCACCACCGAGCTGACCCACGCCACGCCGGCATCGACCTTCTCGCACGTGTGCAACCGCGACGCCGCATATACGATCGCGCAGCAGATCGTGCCGGGCGGCGCCGGCTACAACGCGGCGCTGGGCGACGGCGTCGACGTCTTGATGGGGGGCGGGCGCAACCACTTCACGCCGCTCGATGCCGCCACCAATCCGAAAGGCCGTCCCGACGGGCGCGACCTGATGGCCGAATTCGCAGCGCAGGGTTACTACGTGGCCGGCACCCGCGCCGGCATGATGTCGGCAAAGCCTGGCCGCAAGTTCGTCGGCATCTATAGCGACCGCAGCCACCTCGATTATTCGTACCAGCGCCGCCCCGAGCAGCCGACCCTGGCCGAGATGACCGGCAAGGCGATCGAGCTGCTGTCGAAAAACCAGAACGGCTTCTTCCTGATGGTCGAAGGCGGCAAGATCGACCACGCCCTGCACGACACCCGCGCCAAGCACGCGCTGGAAGAAACGGTGGCGTTCGACGAGGCGGTGCAGCTGGCGATCGAGCGCATGCGCGCCATCGATCCGGGCCTGGAAAACACGCTGATCGTGCTCACCGCCGACCATGACCACACCATGCAGATCAACGGCTACGCCAAGCGCGGCAACCCGATCCACGACATCGTGCGCGACTACGCCACGGGCGAACCGAAAAAGGACGCCGACGGCAAGACGTTTACGACCCTGGTATTCGGCAACGGTCCGAATCGGCTTGACGCACGCGCCGATGTCGACAGCGCGGCGGCGATGGGTGACGATTATCACCAGGAGACCGGTATCGGACTGGGTTCGGAAACCCATGGCGGGGGCGACGTGAAGCTGTATGCGACCGGGGCCGGATCGGCGCCGTTCAAAGGCACGATCGAGAATACGCAGGTATTCCACTTGATGAAAGCCGCTGCCGGTTTGTAAATCGGGCGGTGTCCGGTGCGACTGCCACGGATGGATATGCAGGTTTGGCCTCGGCGGCCCCGCGGTTCGCCGCCGACGCGTTGATTGTTATCGGTTCCAATTTCGCGCGCGACGATTTTTCTGCTAACCATCCCCGCGTCGGCGGCAAAGCCGCCAACCCCGTGTGATATTTATTCGAGAATAAAAAAAGCCCCGGTTTCTAAACCGGGGCTTTTTTTGAGCTTCAGGTTTTTAAACCTGCAAGCGCTTATTTCAGGTGATCCGAAATCAGCTTGGTCATTTCAAACATCGACACTTGCGCCTTGCCGCCGAAAACAGCTTTCAGCTTGTCGTCGGCATTGATCATGCGACGGTTTGCAGCGTCTTGCAGGTCTTTCGACTTGATGTATTCCCAGACCTTCTTGGTCACTTCGGTACGTGGCAACGGTTTGTCGCCCACGACGGCGGCCAGGGTATCGGACGGGGTCATTGCTTTCATGAAAGCGGCATTTGGCTTGCGCGCAGCTGCCGGCTTGTCGGCCGATTTGGCGGCTGCTTTTGCAGGCGCTTTTGCAGGTGCTTTGGTAGCAGCTGCTTTAGCTGGTGCTGCCGCTTTCTTTGCTGCCGGCTTGGCCGCTGCAGCAGGCTTGGCAGCTGCTTTTTCGGCTGGCGCTGCAGTGGTTTTTTTGGCTGTTGCCATCTTCGAGCCTCCTAAAACGAACACATGGAAAAATGCGTGATTTATCGCACGCCTATATTGGTAGCGTTTTTCTGTTCGTGCAAGTCTTTTTCAAGACTTTTCACTCTGATAAGCCATCAAATGGGCGCTATCGCACACAACAACGCACCAGAACGTAAAAACGGTGACAAGGGGCGAAAAAAAACCGCGCAAAGCGATACTCTGCGCGGTTTGGGATCCTGACGTAGGATCGTGGGAATATTCCGAATTAACGCATGCCGGGCATCATGCCCTTCATTCCGCGCATCATCTTCATCAGGCCGCCGCCTTTGAGTTTCTTCATCATGGTCTGCATCTGATCGTACTGGTTCAGCATGCGATTGACTTCCTGCACCTGCACGCCGGCGCCGGCCGCGATACGGCGTTTGCGGTTGGCCTTGATGAGTTCGGGTTTGGCGCGCTCGCCCGGCGTCATCGAATCGATGATGCCGACCATGCGCCGCACCGATTTCTCGGCCTGGTCCATATTCGCGCCGCTGGCCGCTTGCTGGAACTGGGCCGGGAGTTTATCCATCAGGCCGGCCATGCCGCCCATCTTTTTCATTTGCGTCAGCTGCGACTTGAAGTCGTTCATGTCGAAGCGGCCACCGACCTTGATCTTGTTGGCCAGTTCGGCCGCCGCTTCCGAATCGACGCCTTTGCGCGCTTCTTCGACCAGCGCAAGGATGTCGCCCATGCCCAGCACGCGGTTGGCCATCCGGCTTGGATCGAACGCTTCCAGGCCGTCGAGTTTTTCGGACACGCCGGCGAACTTGATCGGTTTACCGGTCACGTGACGCACCGACAGCGCGGCGCCGCCGCGCGAGTCGCCATCGAGCTTGGTCAGCACGATGCCGGTCAGCGGCAGGGCGTCGTTGAAGGCCTTGGCGGTGTTGATCGCATCCTGGCCCAGCATGGCGTCGACCACGAACAGGGTTTCCACCGGCTTGACCGCGCCGTGGACGGCGGCGATCTCTTGCATCATCGCTTCGTCGATACCGAGGCGGCCGGCGGTGTCGATGATCAGGACGTCGTGGTAGTGCTTCTTGGCCCAGTCGAGCGCGGCCAGCGCGATGTCGACCGGCTTGTCGTCGGCGGTGGACGGGAAGAAGTCGGCGCCGACTTGCTTGGTCACCGATTCGAGCTGCGCGATTGCGGCCGGACGATACACGTCGGCCGACACGGTCAGCACTTTTTTCTTCTTCTGTTCCTTCAGGTACTTGGCCAGCTTGCCGGTGGTGGTGGTCTTGCCCACACCCTGCAGGCCGGCCATCAGGATGATCGCCGGCGGCTGCTGGGCGAACGACAGCTGCGTCGCTTCCGGACCGAGGTCGGCGCCCATCAGCGCGGCGAGCTCTTTCTGGACCACGCCGACCAGGGCCTGGCCAGGGCTGAGCGAGGCGATGACTTCTTCGCCCAGCGCTTTTTCTTTGACGTTGGCGATGAATTCGCGCACCGCCGGCAGCGCCACGTCGGCCTCGAGCAGGGCCATGCGCACTTCGCGCAGCATTTCCGAGGTATTCGACTCGGTCAGGCGAGCCTCGCCGCGCATGGTCTTGACGACCTTGGCAAGGCGTTGGGTCAGGTTATCTAGCATGTTCTACCTTGTTCTACCTAATAGAGAGAGGCGACCTTGAAGGCGCAGGTCAGACCGGCGGGTTTCGCCAAAGCGCCATTTTACCTTGCCGGCGCGGCGCGGGGAGAGCCGGCGGTCTGCAATGACGAGTGAGCTTGCATATTTTTTAGGCATACCGGCCGCGTTTTGTCATGGCGCAAACGTGGGGCGCGTGCAGCCTGTCGCATCCCCTGAACGATATTTCCGCATGGCATTAGTCTTGAAGGCTGAAATCGATTCCGTCCTGCGGCTGCCCGCCATGCCGCTCTGTTGAGGAGAACCGGCATGACCAGTTTCATCCGCACGTCGATCATCGCGTTATCCCTGCTGGCCGCCACCGTCCCGGCTCAGGCGCAGGACACCATCCGGCTCGGCAACCTGAAGCTCGCGCATTTCGGCGCCGTGTCATATATCAAGGAGATTGCCCCGCGCTGCGGCATCCGGGTCGAAGAAAAAATGTTCGCCAAAGGACTGGACGTGATGCAGGCCATCATCGCCGGCGAACTCGATGTCGGCGCCACCGCCTCCGAAGCCGCGATCCAGGGCCGCGCCGGCGGCGCTCCGGTGCTGGTGGTGGCCGGCTTTGCACGCGGGGGCGCGCGCTTGGTGGCACGGCGCGGCATCAAGATCGCCGGCATCGCCGACCTCAAAGGCAAAAAAGTCGGCGTCACGCGCGGCGGCATCCAGGAAGTGCTGCTGATGGCCGAACTGGCGCGCCACAAACTCAAAGCCGATGCATCGGGCAGCAATGACGTGCAGCTGGTCTACCTGGCCTACGCCGACCTGAATCAGGCGCTGATGGGCAAGCACATCGACGCCATGATGCAGTCCGAGCCGCAGTCGTCGCAGGCGATCAATACGGGCTTCGGGGTCGAGGTGATGAAGCCATATGACACCCCGATCGGTGAGCCGGTACGCACCATGGTCATGACCGAGAAGTTCTACCGCGAGCGGCGCCCGCTGGCCGAAAAATTCATGCGCTGCTTCGTGCAGGCCACGCGCACCTTCATCGAAAGCCCGGCGCTGGCCGAGCAGTACGTGCGCCAGCAGATGTTCAAGGGCCAGATCACGGTGGCCGATTTTCGCGACGCGATTGGCAATTCGCCGTATTCGTACGACATCACCCCGGCCCACATCCAGATCACCACCGACGTGATGGCGCAGACCGGGGTCGGGCGCATGGCGCGTCCGCCGCTGGCCAGCGACTGGGTGCGCACCGACCTGCTGGCCGCCGCCAAACGCAGCCTGCAGATTCAATAGGAGGAAACCATGGAACGCATCGAACGACGCAAGACCCGGCGCGCCAACCCGCTGCGCCTGACCGACGGCGGTGTCGGCCTGGTGGCGCCGCTGGTGGCGATCGCGCTGTGGCACTGGATCGCGGTCAGCGGCTGGGTCAATCCGCAAGTGCTGCCGGCGCCACTGGACGTGTGGCGCAAGTGGGTCGACTACCTGTTGCCATTGGTGGCCTGGAAGGATTACGTCGACGGCGGCTGGCTGTCGTGGGCGCTGTCGGGCGAACTGCCGGTGGATATCCTCGCCAGTCTCTACCGCGTGGTGCTGGGTTTTGCCATCGGCGCCGGCCTGGCGCTGCCGCTGGGTCTTGCGATGGGCGCGAGCCGCAGCGTGTATGCCTGGTTCAATCCGCTGGTGCAGGTGCTGCGCCCGATTCCGCCGATCGCCTACATTCCGCTGGCGATGCTGTGGTTCGGGCTGGGCAATCCGCCGGCCGTGTTCCTGATCGCGATCGGCGCCTTCTTCCCGGTGTTGATGAACACCGTGGCCGGGGTGCGCCAGGTCGACGGGATCTACCTGCGCGCGGCGCGCAACCTGGGCGCCGGACGCATCACCATGTTCGTGCGCGTGATCCTGCCGGCGGCAGTGCCCTACATCCTGTCCGGGGTACGGATCGGCATCGGCACCGCCTTCATCGTGGTGATCGTGGCCGAGATGATCGCCGTGAACAGCGGCCTGGGTTTCCGCATCTCGGAGGCGCGCGAGTACTTCTGGTCGGACAAGATCATCGCCGGGATGATCAGCATCGGCTTGCTCGGGTTGGCGATCGACGCGGCCGTCACTAAATTGAACAACCATTTGCTGCGCTGGCACCGCGGCCTGGAGCATTGAGATGACTGACGTGCATATTCGCATCGACGGCGTGAACAAGGTCTTCGGCGCCGAGGGCAGGGAAGTGGTGGCGCTGCAGGACATTTCATTGACCATCCCGCGCGGCCAGTTCACCTGCCTGCTGGGGCCTTCGGGCTGCGGCAAGTCGACGTTATTGAATGCGGTGGCCGGCTTCGCGCCGCCCACCAGCGGCGTGATCGTGGTCGACGGCCGGCCGGTCAAGGGGCCGGCGCCCGAGCGCGGCATGGTGTTCCAGGAGTACGCGCTGTTTCCGTGGATGACGGTGGAGCAGAACATCCGCTTCGGCCTCGAGATCAAGCGTGTGCCGGCGGCCGTGATCAAGGCGCGGGTCGACGACTTGCTGCAACTGCTGTCGCTGGCCGACTTTCGCGCGCGCTATCCGAAAGACCTGTCCGGCGGCATGCGCCAGCGGGTCGCGATCGCGCGCGTGCTGGCGCTCGATTCGCCGATCCTGCTGATGGACGAGCCGTTCGGCGCGCTCGATGCGCTTACCCGGCGCAACCTGCAGGACGAATTGCTGCGCCTGTGGGGCGAGATGAAGAAGACCATTCTGTTCGTTACCCACAGCATCGAGGAAGCGATCTACCTGGCCGACCGCATCGTGGTGATGACCTATCGCCCGGGGACGGTCAAGCGCGACCTGGTCGTCGAACTGGCACGCCCGCGCGACCCGGCCGACCCGGCCTTCAACCTGCTCAAGCGCGAGCTGGGGCAACTGGTGATGGAAGAGCAGCAGCGGCATCATCACGATGAGCTGCGCATGGCGGCGGTGGATTGACGCTGTCCGGTAACACGCAGGGTGGACGGGTTCCCCGTCCACCCTGCGAAGCTGAATCCCTCCAATGACACGCAGGGTTGGCGGCTTCGCCGCCAGCCCTGCGCGACGGCGATCCCCGGCCGGCAGCCCCCATCCCACCGCCTCGGGCCAATGGTGTAGACTTCCGTTATGCAGAATTCCCTCTTCCTCGCCGCGGCATTCCTGTACGCGGTATGCGCCCTGCTGCCGACGCGGCGGGGCGCCGTCATTTCGGCGGTCACCGCCGGCGCCTGGCTGGTGCATGGCGCGGGGCTCGGGCTGGACGTGATCATGCCGGGCCGGTTGCGGGTCGGTTTCGCCGTCATGCTCTCGAGCGCGCTGTGGGTCTCGGTCGCCGCCTACTGGCTGGAAAACCGCAACTTCGCCCTCGACGGCATGCGCCGCCTGGTGATGCCGTTCGCCTGCGCAGCGGCGCTGCTGCCGCTGCTGTTCCCGGGCAGCGTGATGCAACTGGCCGGCCAGTTGCCGGCCTTCGGCTGGCACATCGCGGTCGCGGTGCTGGCCTACAGCACGCTCACCATCGCCGCCTTCCACGCCGTGCTGATGGCGCTGCAAGAAGCGCGTCTGCACACGCGCAGCGCCGCCGGCGGCTGGTTCAACAGCGCGCTGGACCAATTGCCGGCGCTCTTGACGATGGAAAAACTGCTGTTCCGGGTGATCTGGATCGGCTTTATTTTGCTCAGTCTGACCGTGCTGTCGGGCTTCGTGTTTTCTGAACAGGTATTCGGTCGGCCGCTGCTGCTCGACCACAAGAGCGTGTTCGCGCTGCTGTCGTGGGCGCTGTTCGCGGCGCTGCTGGCCGGACGCCGGTGGCAGGGCTGGCGCGGCAAGACCGCGCTGCGTTTCACGCTGGCGGGCTTTGCCACGCTGGCATTGGCTTATGTCGGCAGCCGCTTCGTGCTCGAAGTCGTGCTGCACCGGGGAGTAGTTTGATGCGTGTTTTATTCTGGATTGCCCTGATCGCCCTGGTGGTGTTCGCCGTACGCAGCAAGCTGCGCGCCATCGCCAAGCGCCATCAGGAATCCCAGCCGGGCCAGCAAGGCAACCCATCGCCGGTGCGCCAGATCGAGGCGATGGCCCAGTGTGCCCACTGCGGCATGTACTTCCCGGCCTCCGAGTCGGTGCGCGCCGACGGCCTCGATTACTGCTCGCCCGGCCACGTGCGCCTGCCGCCCCCCAAGCTTTGATGCTGGCGCGCCGGGCGCCGTCGCAGCAGGCGCGCCATACCCTGTGGCGTTCGCTGCAGACTTTCACCATCTCGCGCATCGTCATCGCCCTGGTGCTGTTGCTGTACCTGGGCGTCGACTTCGAGGGCGGCGGCTTGCGCTCCGACCCGGTCAATGCCGAAACCTGCATCGCTTATCTCGCCGTCGCCTTCGGCCTGGCGCTGGCGGCGCGCTGGCGCCACCGCTTCCTGATCCAGCTGGCGATCCAGATCGGGGTCGACCTGGCCGTGATCTCGATCCTGTACCTGAGCGCCGGCGGCATGCGCGGCGGCCTTGGCATCCTGTATCTGTTCCCGCTGGCTGGCGCTGCGATCCTGGCGCCGCTGGTGCTGGCGCTGTTCTCGGCTGCGGTTGCGACCCTGTTCCTGCTGGCGCAAAGCGTGTGGCAGATCCTGATCGACGAACGCGATCCGGCACTGATGCAGGCGGGACTGCTGGGCGCGGCGTTCTTTGCCGGCGTGTTGATGGTGAACCGTCTGGCCGCGCGCCTGCTGCGCCAGGAAGAACTGGCGGCCCAGCGCGGCGCCGACCTGCGCATCCAGCAGGCGATCAACGAGATCGTGGTGGCCGACGTCGGCGACGGCATCCTGGTGGTGGGCGACGACGACGCGGTGTTTACCGGTAACCCCGCAGCGCGGCGCATGCTGGGGCTGGATGGCGAGGCGTCCGGCTTCGTGCTCGGCGCGGCGCCGGCCTTTGCGCCGGTGACCGAAGCCTTTCACGCCTGGTTGGCCGCGCCCGACGCCGGCGCCGCCTTCGTCACACTGAAACCCTGGCACCAGGCCGATGGCACATTGCGCGGCCGGCGCGACCAGCCGGTGCATCTCAAATTGCGCTTCGCCCGGGTCGATACGCCCGATGGCGCGCAGGGCCGCAGCGTGATCTTCATGCAGGACGTGAGCGCCATCGAAAACCAGGCGCAGCAACTCAAGCTGGCCTCGATGGGGCGCCTCACTGCCAGCATCGCGCACGAGGTGCGCAATCCCTTGTCGGCGATCGGCCACGCCACCGCGCTGCTGGCCGAAGACCTGCACGGCCCGGCCGAAGTGCGCCTGTTGAAAATCGTGGGCGACAACGTGGCGCGCGTGAACCGCATGGTGGAAGACATCCTGCAACTGTCGCGCAAGGCGCAGCCGAACGGCGAACCGGTGCTGATCAACGCTTTCCTCGAGCAGCTCAAAGCCGAGTTCTGCGAAATCCACGGCCTGGCCGGTGATATAGTGTATTTGGGTGATGCCGGGGATCTGGCGGTGCGTTTCGACCCGCTGCACCTGCACGAAGTCCTGCTCAACTTATTGAACAACGCGGTGCGCTACGCCAGCCGCCAGCCGGCCAGCATCCGCATCTTCCCGGCGCACGACGCCGCCGGCCGCAGCGAACTGCACGTGCAGGACGACGGCCCCGGCATCACCCCCGAAGTGCGCGCCCACCTGTTCGAGCCGTTCTACACCACGTCGAGCAAGGGAACCGGGCTGGGACTGTACCTGGCGCGTGAACTGTGCCTGAACAACGATGCGAAACTCGATTATGAATACCGATTCGACCCATCCGCGATGGGACCGCGCAAGGCCAGCGGCCGCTTCGTCATCGCCTTCGCCGATCCCGTTTGAGGCTGCGATGAAGGCGGCAGCATGAATGCGCCACGCGTTCCCCGCGTACTGGTGCTGGACGACGAAGCCGACCTGCGCGAACTGCTCGAGATCACCCTGATCAAGATGGGGCTGGACGTCGACAGCGCCGCCACGCTGCGCCAGGCGCGCGCGCTGTTCGACGAGAACGACTATGCGCTGGTGCTGACCGACATGCGCCTGCCCGACGGCCTGGGGCTGGAACTGGTGCGCGAGATCGCCGCCTCCGGCAAGGGCACGCCGGTGGCCGTGATCACCGCCTACGGCAGCGCCGACAACGCAGTAGTGGCCTTGAAGGCCGGCGCCTTCGACTATATCGCCAAGCCGGTGGCGCTGGATGCGCTGCGCGTGATGGTGCGCTCGGCGCTGAAATTGTCCGAGGCGGGCGGCGCGGCGGGCGAGGGCGGCGCGCCGGGTTCGCGCCTGATCGGCAGTTCGCCGGCGATGCAATCCTTGCGCGCCCAGATCGCGCGCCTGGCGCGTTCGATGGCGCCGATCTCGATTACCGGCGAATCGGGCAGCGGCAAGGAACTGGCCGCGCGCGAAATCCACGCCCAGAGTTCACGCGCCGGTAAACCGTTCGTGGCGGTGAACTGCGGCGCGATCCCCGAAATGCTGATGGAGGCCGAGTTCTTTGGCTACCGCAAGGGTGCCTTCACGGGCGCCGCCGAAGAGCGCGACGGCTTTTTCGCCGCGGCCAATGGTGGCACCCTGATGCTGGACGAAGTGGCCGACCTGCCGCTGGCGATGCAGGTGAAACTGCTGCGCGCGATCCAGGAGCGGCGCGTGCGCAAGATCGGCGCGACCAATGAAGAGCCGGTCGACGTGCGCATCATCAGCGCCACCCACCAGGATCTGGCGCGCTGCGTCGAGACGGGCAGGTTCAGGCAAGACTTGTTCTATCGCCTGAACGTGATCGAGCTGGCGCTGCCGCCGCTGCGCGAGCGGCTCGACGACCTGGCCATGCTGGCGGCCGGCATTCTCGATCGGCTGGCCGGGCCGGGCAAGGCGTCGCTGGGGCCGGGCGTGCTGGAAGCGCTGCGCGCGTATTCGTTCCCGGGCAATGTGCGCGAACTGGAGAATGTGCTGGAACGGGCGCTGGCGTTTGCCAACGATGGCGTGATCGAGGTGGGGGACTTGTCGCTGAAGGCGGCGCGGCCCCTGGAGGCGGGGGCACGTGAACCGGTGGCACAAGCGGCCGCGCCGGAGCCGGTAGCGCCGGCCGTTGTCGCCACACCGATCGATGCGCCAGTTGCCGCGCCGGCCGCGGCGCCATTGCCTGCTTCCCCCGCGCTGCAGCCAACCGCGCTGCCTGGCCTTGCCGGCTATCTCGACCAGGTCGAGCGCGATGTCATCGAACGCGCCTTGCAGCAAACCGGCGCCGACCGCACCCAGGCCGCCAGCGTTCTTGGCATCAGCGTACGTCAGCTGCGCTATGAACTACAGCGGCTGAACATCGCGTAGGGTTGGCGGCTTCGCCGCCGACGCGTCCAACCCCCGTCCGCCGGCCTGTGCGCCCCAATGCACCCGCTACCAATAACGCGTCGGCAGAATCTGCCGACCCTAGATTTTAATCGCCACTTAGTGTTACTTTGAGGTAATTATTTCGGTGCATAATGCGCCGTCATGAAGCAACCACGCCCCGTTCTGATTACCCATTAAGCAGCCGATCCCCGACAGACTTTTTGCAATGTTAGTGCCCACTCACGCCGTACTCCCCGCAGTTGCCGAGAAACGCGAATGTCAAGGCCGCACACGCAAAAATTGGGAATTTATTCACTTGCCCTTCGCGCAAACGAGGTACTACAATTAGTCTCATATCAAAGCTTGGCACTAGATGTAGTGGTAGTAGCTGGAAAGCACTAGAATTTAGCTTGCGCCGAGTTATGCGCAGGTTGTCCACAAGTTGCCCACAAATTTGTTCACCAGGCGCTTGCCGACACGCGTTATTTAATCAATTTTTACCTGCATTTCTGGTTGGCCGACATCGGCCACCGGCTGGCAGGTTTATCGTTTTTCTTTAATTTGTTGACGGACCGGGTTGTGCAACATGCACGAGGTCCCCGTTGAACAACGGCGGCCCGCCCGCTGATCCTGGAGGCTCCATGCAAACAGCACAAAACATTTCGATCAATCCGCACGTCACCCCAGGAGCGACGTCGAACGGCCCATCCGCGGCCGAGATCGTCGCGCGCGGTGACTACCGCGTCATCCGCCGCAACGGCGCCGTCGTCGCGTTCGAACCGCACAAGATCGCGGTCGCCGTGACCAAGGCCTTCCTCGCCATCTCCGGTGGCCAGGGCGCGGTCTCGGCGCGCATCCGCGAGCTGGTCGAGCAAATGACCAACAACGTGGTCGCAGCGCTGGTGCGCCGCCAGCCGAACGGCGGCACCTTCCACATCGAAGACGTGCAAGACCAGGTCGAACTGTCGCTGATGCGCTCGGGCGAGCATGACGTCGCACGCGAATACGTGCTGTACCGCGCCAAGCGCATGGAAGAGCGCCGCGCCGCCAAGGAAGCCGCCGGCGGCACCCCGGTCGTGGCGCCGCAGATCCACGTGGTCGACGGCGGCGAGCGTCGCCTGCTGGACATCAACACCGTCATCGGTCTGATCGGCGCTGCCTGCGCCGGCCTGGAAAAGCACGTCGACGCCGACGCGATCCTGGCTGAGACCATGAAGAACCTGTACGACGGCGTGCCGGTCGAAGAGCTGCACAAGTCGGCCATCCTGGCCGCGCGCGCGCTGATGGAAAAAGACCCGGCCTACAGCCAGGTCACCGCCCGCATCCTGCTGCACACGATCCGCAAAGAGGTGTTCGAGCGCGAAGTGCCGCAAGCGGCCGCCGCTCTTGAGTACATCACCTACTTCCCGCGCTACATCGCCAAGGGCATCCAGAACGAGCTGCTCGACGAACAACTGGGCACCTACGACCTCGAACGCCTGGCCAAAGCCATTGTCGCCGACCGCGACCTGCAGTTCGGCTACATCGGCCTGCAAACCCTGTACGACCGCTACTTCCTGCACGTGCGCGACACCCGCATCGAGATGCCGCAGGCGTTCTACATGCGCGTCGCGATGGGCCTGGCCCTGCGCGAAGACGACCGCGAAGCGCGTGCGATCGAGTTCTACAACCTGCTGTCGAGTTTTGATTTCATGAGCTCGACCCCGACCCTGTTCAACTCGGGCACCCGCCGCTCGCAGCTGTCGTCGTGCTACCTGACCACCGTCGGCGACGACCTGGAAGACATCTACGACGCCATCAAGGAGAACGCGCTGCTGTCGAAGTTCGCCGGTGGCCTGGGCAACGACTGGACCCCGGTGCGCGCGCTCGGTTCGCGCATCAAGGGCACCAACGGCCGCTCCCAAGGCGTGGTGCCGTTCCTGAAAGTGGTCAACGACACCGCCGTCGCGGTCAACCAGGGCGGCAAGCGCAAGGGCGCTGTCTGCGCCTACCTGGAAACCTGGCACCTCGACATCGAAGAATTCCTGGACCTGCGCAAGAACACCGGCGACGACCGCCGCCGCACCCACGACATGAACACCGCGAACTGGATTCCGGATATGTTCATGAAGCGCGTGATGGAAAAGGGCGCCTGGACCCTGTTCTCGCCATCCGAGACGCCAGACCTGCACGACCTGACCGGCAAGGCGTTCGAAAAAGCCTACCTGGCCTATGAAGCCAAGGCCGAACGCGGCGAAATGTCGGTCTTCAAGAAGATCGAAGCGCTCGACCTGTGGCGCAAGATGCTGTCGATGCTGTTCGAGACCGGCCACCCATGGATCACCTTCAAGGACCCATGCAACATCCGCTCGCCGCAGCAGCACGTGGGCGTGGTGCACTCGTCGAACCTGTGCACCGAGATCACCCTGAACACCAGCGCCGACGAAATCGCCGTCTGCAACCTGGGCTCGGTGAACCTGCCGCAGCACATGAAGGGCGATGGCCTGGACCACGTCAAGCTGCAAAAGACCATCCGCACCGCGATGCGCATGCTGGACAACGTCATCGACATCAACTACTACGCTGTCGAAAAAGCGCGCAACTCGAACCTGCGCCACCGTCCGGTGGGCATGGGCGTCATGGGTCACCAGGATTGCCTGCACATGATGCGCATTCCGTTCGCGTCGGATAAAGCGGTGCAGTTTGCCGACACCTCGATGGAAGCGGTCTGCTACTACGCCTACCTGGCATCGACCGAACTGGCCGAAGAGCGCGGCCGCTACGCCACCTATGAAGGCTCGCTGTGGGACCGCGGCATCCTGCCGCAGGACTCGATCGCACTGCTGCTTGAGGAGCGCGGCGGCTACCTGGAACAGGACACCAGCGTCTCGATGGACTGGACCCCGGTGCGCGAGCGCATCAAGCAGTTCGGCATGCGCAACTCGAACTGCGTGGCGATCGCCCCGACCGCGACGATCTCGAACATCATCGGCGTGTCGGCCTGTATCGAGCCGACCTTCCAGAACCTGTACGTGAAGTCGAACCTGTCGGGCGAATTCACCGAGATCAATTCGTGCCTGGTGCGCGACCTGAAGGCGCGCGACCTGTGGGACGAAGTCATGATCGCCGACCTGAAGTACTTCGACGGTTCGCTCTCGAAGATCGACCGCGTGCCGCAAGACCTGCGCGACATCTACGCCACCGCGTTCGAGATCGAGCCAAAGTGGCTGGTGGAAGCCGCATCGCGTCGCCAGAAGTGGATCGACCAGGCCCAGTCGCTGAACATCTACATGGCCGGCGCCTCGGGCAAGAAGCTGGACGAGACCTACAAGCTGGCATGGTTGCGCGGCCTGAAGACCACCTACTACCTGCGCACCATCGCCGCGACCCACCTCGAGAAGTCGACCACCCGTACCGGCGCGCTGAACGCGGTGTCGGTATCGGGCGGCCTGTCGGGCGGTCACGCTGCCCCGGCGGCGGCGGCGGCGGCGGCGGCGGCAGCGTCGGCGGCTCCGGTCACCGCAGCGGCTGACGACGCCGACGGCGCGGCATGCTACCTGCGTCCGGGCGACGACGGTTTCGAGGAATGCGAAGCCTGCCAGTAATCTGGCGCTGATGCGAGCCCGCCCTGTGCGGGCTCGCATCGCAAGCATTACCGCCGTTTGCCGTGCACCAGTCGCACGGCCGGCACGATGCATCAGCATCACCCATCCAAAGACCGTCATTCCCGCGAAGGCGGGAACCCAGGTTTGCCAGCACACCGCAAGCGCCGAGGTTCCCACGGGACGACAAATCATCAACGAATACATGTGACCTCAGTGCGCGATAACGCGCGCCAGTTTCACATCAGAAGGAAATCACCATGCTCAACTGGGACGACGAACCAACCAGCGCCGCGCGCGCCCCGCAACTCGACGCCAACACCGAAGCGCCTGCCGCTGAAGTAGCCAAGCGCGTCAACGCCGACGACAAACGCATCATCAACGGCTCAACCGACGTCAACCAACTGGTGCCGTTCAAGTACAAATGGGCATGGGACAAATACCTGGCCGGCTGCGCCAACCACTGGATGCCGCAAGAAGTGAACATGCAGCGCGACATCGAGCTGTGGAAGAACCCGAACGGCCTGTCCGAAGACGAGCGCCGCCTGGTCAAGCGTAACCTCGGCTTCTTCGTGACCGCCGACTCGCTGGCTGCCAACAACATCGTGCTGGGCACCTACCGCCACATCACCGCGCCGGAATGCCGTCAGTACCTGCTGCGCCAGGCGTTCGAAGAAGCGATCCACACCCACGCCTACCAGTACATCGTCGAGTCGCTCGGCCTGGACGAAGGCGAGATCTTCAACGCCTATAACGAGATCGAATCGATCCACGACAAGGACCAGTTCCTGATCCCGTTCATCGACGTGCTGACCAACCCGGAATTCAAGACCGGCACGGTCGAGACCGACCAGCAGCTGCTGAAGTCGATCATCGTGTTCGCCTGCCTGATGGAAGGCCTGTTCTTCTACGTCGGCTTCACCCAGATCCTGGCGCTGGGCCGCCAGAACAAAATGACCGGCGCCGCCGAGCAATACCAGTACATCCTGCGCGACGAATCGATGCACGTGAACTTCGGCATCGACCTGATCAACACGATCAAGATGGAAAACCCGCAGCTGTGGACCCCTGAATTCCGCGAAGAGATCAAGGCCCTGTTCCTGGAAGCGGTCGACCTGGAATACCGCTACGCAGAAGACACCATGCCACGCGGCGTGCTGGGTCTGAATGCGCCGATGTTCAAGGGCTACCTGCGCTTCATCGCGAATCGTCGCGCGGTGCAGATCGGTCTGGAGCCGCTGTTCCCGAATGAAGAGAATCCGTTCCCGTGGATGAGCGAGATGATTGACCTGAAGAAGGAACGTAACTTCTTTGAGACGCGTGTGACGGAGTATCAGACTGGCGGGACGCTGAGCTGGGACTGATCCCCGGCTGATTGTCTAATAGATTTCAATATCATTTTGAAGTCTTAGAAAACATGCCTGATATATAGACTACTATCAGGTCAAGATTGTTGGTGTCATAATGCTGGCTATCTCCATCTATATGGAATAAGAACCATATGGATGGATGACTATTGGCTATTCACGATTTAGATAATTGGGGTGTAGTCACCGCGGATCAAATGACGCCGTTTTTAATCAAATGAGCCGTGTTCAGCGTTAGTGCATGAGGAGCATCGCTTTGAAGCGCACTTTTCATTTTTATATGGATGACTCGGGTACTCGTCATCCTGACTTGAAAGATCAAGGCCGCCAGAATCAACCAAACTGGTTTGGCTTAGGCGGTGTGATTGTCGATGAATCACATGAGGAAGAGTTAAAGCAATCGATACTGAATTTCAAAAAGAGATGGGATATAAGTACACCACTTCACTCTTGTAACATCAGGCAACGCAATGGTGATTTCTCTTGGATGAAAGCAGACGCGGGTCGAACTCAAATTTTCTTAAACGAATTGACTGCATTACTTGTTGATGCGCCTGTAGTCGGACACGGCTGTATTATTGATCGACCTTCATATAACCGACGATACAAAGATAGGTACGGTAATGACCGATGGTCGTTGTGCCACACGGCCTTTACAATCGCTGTAGAGCGCGCAGCGAAATATGCGCTGAGTAAAGACGCGAGACTTCGTGTTTTCGTCGAAAGCTCAAGTCGTCCAGATGAGCAAAAGCTTAAAGCTTACTATGATAGTCTCAAAGGCTCTGGTAATCCCTTTGATCCATTAACGTCAAAAGATTATCAGCCGCTACGTAAGGATGAGTTCAGTGAGACTCTTTTTGATTTCAAGGTAAAGCAGAAATCATCCTTAATTATGCAGCTTGCCGATCTCTACCTTTATCCGATATGTAAAGGGGGATATGATCAAGAGGATAAAGCCTATAAATGCCTACGTGAAAATCGGAAGCTAATCGATCAGCATCTGGATGACCAAGACATACCAACGCTAGGAATTAAATATAGCTGCTTCGACCTAGCGTCAGAGCACCTACAAAAGTACGCCTAGAATAAACACAAAAATCCGAAGTGCTTTTCAGCAAATCGGATTCTTGGCAGCCACAAAGTGACCTCATGGGCTACGCCCGAGAAGAATAATAGGGCAATCTACTACCCCCGTCAAACTAGATTTAGTAGCATCTACGGTAGGGGAACTAGATGTGGGGTCTTGGATTGATTTTTTTCTCGAATTTTCAAATTTGTATGGTTTTGACAACATAGCTGGAAAGCAGCATGTACTGTCGTGTAGCTCCCGCTGTTGACAAAGCAGAGCTAGTTGCTAGGTCATACAGTTTCCAGAGAGTAATACCCAGTTCGGTTAGAATAGATTGCTAAATTTACAACCTGGCACTAAAGGCAACTGCGGTTAGCGGCGTGCGCTGTCATGTATAGGTAGTTCTATGAAGCGCGCACCACATCAATCACCCACGTCACACCAAAGCTATCCGTGAGCATCCCGTACAGCGGCGTCCAGCGCGCCGGCGCCAGCGCATGCACAACGTTGCCGCCATCGGCCAGACGCCCCCACAGCGCCGTGATCTCCTCGACCGAATCCCCGCGCAGCGACACATAAAACGCGTTCTCGCCCGGATGCCACGCCCGCTCGGCCTGGACGTCATACGCCATGATGCGCATGCCGCTATCCGCAACCACCTGGCCCCAGATGATCCCGTCGGCTGGCGTGCCATCCGGCACCGCGCCGAAATCCTGGTACGTCGCCAGCATGATCTGGCCGCCAAACACGGTGTGATAAAAGGCGAGCGCGGCGCGTGCCTGGCCGCGGAAATTGAGGTGCGTGACTGCCTGGACTGACATGGTGACTCCTGCTTGAAAGTGGAAAAGGTGCTGGCCAGCGGGTGCTACTATAGCCAGCCCAACTGTCACTTTCTGTCAGCTGAAGATGTCCCGCCCCGAACGCCTGTTCTCGCTTCTTGCCGCCTTGCGCCGCTTGCCCGCCCCATCCACGGCAGCGCAACTGGCCGCACAAACCGGCGTTTCCCCACGCTCGATCTACCGCGACATCGACAGCCTGCGCGCCGGCGGCGCGCGCATCGACGGCGAGCGCGGGTTCGGCTACACGCTGGTCGAAGACGGCGCGCTGCCGCCACAGACCTTCAGCCGCATCGAGCTCGAGGCGCTGATCCTGGGATTGTCCGAGGTGCGCCACATGGGCGACCCGGCATTGAGCGGCGCGGCGCAGTCGGTGCTGGACAAAGTGGCCGCCACCTTGCCGTCGCTGGGCCAGCAGCACCTGCTGCACGCGGTGTCGCAGGTCCACCACTTCGGCCAGCGCTATGCCAGGCTGCCCGACATGGACCTGATCCGCACCTGCTGCTGGCGCGAAGAAGCGCTGAACATCGAGTACGTCGACCGCAACGGCGCCGCCAGCCGCCGCACCATCTGGCCGCTGGCCATCGTCTACCTCGAGCAGATGCTGGTGGTGCTGGCGCGCTGCTGCCTGCGCGACGACTTCCGCATGTTCCGCGCCGAGCGCATCGCATCGGCAACGCCAACCGGCGACACTTTCAGGCCGCGTCGTGCCGCGCTGCTGCGCGACTATCGGGCACGCATGTGACGCGATCACTAAACAAGAAACAACGAAATCACCAAAGCGACATTACGCCGCTGAGTTGACCTATGATGGCGTTCTTTCAAGTCCAGCCGGAGACACCGTTGAACGCCAAACCCCTGACGCTGCATACCTTGATGTTCGCCAGCATGACGCTGGCCGCCAGCGCGCACGCTGCGCCGGCCGCTTTGAATGGCCGCACCATTTTCCAGAACAACTGCGCCAGCTGCCACACGGTCGACAGCAAACTATCGTCGCTGGCCGGCCCCGGCCTGTTCAACGTCGTCGACCGCAAGGCCGCCGCCGTCCCCGGTTTCAACTATTCGGCCGCCTTGAGCAAAGCCGCCGCCGCCGGCACCAGCTGGACCCGCGCCGAACTGGATGCTTTCCTGCTCGACCCGGCCAGGCGCGTGCCCGGCACCACGATGCCGGTCGGCGTGCCGGACCAGAAGACGCGCGCCGTGCTGATCGACTATCTGGCCACGCTGAAGGGACCTGCCGCCGCCGCGCAACCGGCGGCGACAGCGAAAACCGCAGCACCGGACGACCGCGCCAACGCATGGGACGAGCACCAGCCCGGCAAGCTGCACCACTTCAAACTGGCCGACCTGCCGCCGCCGTTCGCCACGCCGAGCGCCGGCAACGGCCCGCGCGTGCAGGCCCGCCCTAACGGTTCGATGCCACTGGTAATGCCCGGCTTCGAAGTCGGCATCTACGCGCGCGACGACGACAAGCCGCGCCTGCCGCTACGCGCGCCGAACGGCGACATCTTCCTGGCCGCGACCTCGAACGGCGAGATCAAGGTGCTGCGCTCGAAGGACGGCGTCAAGGCCGACAGCGCCGGGGTGTTCGCCACTGGCCTGTCGCGCCCCTACGGCATGGCGTTCTGGCCATCCGGCAGCAATCCGCAATACCTGTACGTTGCCAACGTCAATTCGGTGGTGCGCATCCCGTACAAGAGCGGCGACCTGAAGGCGCGCGGCGCGGCCGAGACGATCGTGCCCGAACTGTCCGAGACCAGCGGCGGCCACACCACGCGCACGCTGGCGTTCTCGAAAGACGGCAAGACGATGCTGCTGTCGATCGGCTCGGCCACCAACGTCGCGGCCGACATCGGCCCCAAACCGCCGCAGCCACTGGCGCAATGGGAGAAAGTGCATGGCGTCGGCGGCGCCTGGGGCGTGGAGACCGACCGTGCGACAGTCATGGCGTTCGACCCGGACGGCAAGAACCGCCGCACCTGGGCCACCGGCCTGCGCAACTGCGTCGGCATGCTGGTCTATCCCGCCACCGGCGACGTGATATGCAACGTGAACGAACGCGACGGACTGGGCGACAACCTGCCGCCGGATTACCTCACGCGCGTCAAGCAGGGCGGCTTCTACGGCTGGCCGTGGTACTACATGGGCGACCATGAAGACCCGCGCCAGAAGGGCATTCGCCCCGACCTGAAGGGCAAGACCATCGCCCCGGACGTGCTGCTGCAGGCGCACTCGGCGCCGCTGGGGATGGCGGTGTACCACGCGCCGAAAGGGGCGAAGAACGCGTTCGCGCCAGAGTACGAGGGCGACGTGTTCGTGGCGTTGCACGGCTCCTGGAACCGCGGCGTGCGCACCGGCTACAAGGTGGTGCGCGTGTTCATGAAGAACGGCGTGCCGACCGGCCAGTACCAGGACTTCATGACCGGCATGGTGCTGAGCGACCGCGATGTCTGGGGCCGTCCGTCCGGCGTCGAAGTCGCGCAGGATGGCGCGCTGCTGGTGGTGGACGACGCCGGCGGCGTGGTCTGGCGCGTCGCGCCCAAACGCTAAAGGAGATGCGCCATGAAGACGCCGCGTAGTGCCTGCATCGCCATTGCCCTGTGCCTGGGCGCTTGCGCCACGCCGAAGCAGGAACCCGTGATGCTGGTCGGGTACGTAGAAGAAGCGCCGCCCGACGTGGCGTGTGCGGCGCTGATGCAGGACGCGGTGGCGCGCACCCTGGACGACGGCTTCAGCCTGGTCGGCAACCCGGCCCAGACAGTGCGCGGCACGGCGCCCGCCGGCGCCGTGCGCGAGCAGGTGCGCAACCGGCACTTGGTCCCCGCCGGCAGCCGTCCGGCGGGACTGACCCGGCGCCGCATGGACGGCACCTTCCAGTCGCTGTACGTCAACTGCGCGGCGCGCAAGGCGTATATCTCCAAGCGCGGCGGGCTGACCGACGCTACCTATTGGTTCGGACCGTTCCTGTTGTGACTTGATGGCGAGGCGGCATGGCGCATGCTCGCGCCACCGCATTTATAGCGGCGCTATGATCGGGCCATCCCCGCCGCCACAGGAATTTCGATGAACGACCGCTTTGCGCTGCACTACGATCCGGAAGCGTTCAATATCGCCGGCCAGAAGCTGCTGGGACGGCAGTCGGCCGGTGTCGGCCTGCTGCGCGCGCTGGCGCAAGAGGGGGCGCAGGGCGAACTCGGATGCTACACCGCAGACCATCGCCACGCCGACGCCTGCCTGGCGACGCTGCGTGCGCACGGCTACGCGGGCGAGCTGGCGTGGGTGCCGACCTCGCGTCCGCAAGACCTGGCGCGCTACGGCTGCCTGTACCACCCGGGCGCCGATGTCGAACGGCTGGCGTGGCAACGCCTGCGCCGCGATGACCGCGATTACAGCCTGTGCGGCATCGTCCACAACGTCGCCAGTCACGAGATGATGGACACCGTCACCGGCCTGCTCACCGCGCCGGTGCGCGGCTGGGATGCAATCGTCTGCACCTCGCGCGTGGTGCGCGACAGCATGCGCATCCTGCTCGAACAGCAGGCCGCCTACCTGCGCACGCGCCTCGGCGCCACCCGCTTCGAATTGCCACAGCTGCCCATGATTCCGCTCGGCGTGCATTGCGACGATTTACGTTTTTCGGAACAAGAGCGTCACGCTGCCCGCGAGCGTCTTGGCATCGGCCAGGATGACGTCGCGGTGCTCTCATTGGGGCGCCTGTCGGTGCACGCCAAGTCGCATCCACAGCAACTGTTCGCGGCGCTCGAGCGCGCGCAGAAGGGCGGGCGGCGCGTGCACCTGGTGCTGTGCGGCTGGTTCGCCGGCGAAGCGATCGAGTCGGCCTTTCATGAGGCGGCGGCGCTGCTGTGTCCTTCAGTGCAGTTGACGGTGCTCGATGGCCGCGAGGCCGATCACAAGCGCGACGCCTGGGCCGCGGCCGACATCTTCACGTCGCTGTCGGACAATCTGCAAGAGACCTTCGGCCTGAGTCCACTCGAGGCGATGGCGGCCGGCCTGCCGTGCGTGGTGTCGGACTGGAACGGCTATCGCGACACGGTGCGCGACGGCGTCGACGGTTATCGCATCGCCAGCGTGATGCCGGCCGCCGGCGCCGGGCAGGATCTGGCGCAGCGCTACGAGGATGGCGTCGACAGTTTCGAGATGTACTGCGGCCACGCCAGCCAGGCGGTGGCGCTCGATGGCGCCGGGCTGGCGCAGGCCTACGGCCGCTTGATCTGCGACGCCGATCTGCGCCGGACATGGGGCGAGAACGCACGCTTGCGGGCGCGCCAGGAATTCGATTGGCGCGCGATCTTGGCGCGCTATCGCGCGCTGTTCGACGAACTGGCCGAGCGGCGCCGCGCCGATCCTTCGCTGGCGCCGCCGCTGCCGCAGCACGCGCCGAACCGGTTCGACCCGTTTCGCCTGTTCGCCAGCTACGCCACGCGCGCGCTCGGCCCGGCCTCGCTGATCGAGCTGAAACCCGAGGCGTCGCTGGCCTTGGTACGCCAGTATCGCGAGCTCGGCATCAACCGTTTCGCGGCGGCGTCGATGCCGACGCTGGAAGAATTCGGCGTCATCTTCGGCACCATCGGTCCGCGTCCGATGCAGGTCGAAGAATTGATCGATACGCTGGGGCCGTGCGACCGTCCGACATTGCTGCGCGGACTGGCCTGGTTATGCAAGATGGACATGCTGCGTATTACAGAAAGCTAGATTTGAAAGGCGCTATGGCCAATTAGCGATGGGTTGAATGGCGGCGCAGGGCGAGTCCGAATCGCGCGTGAATCGCGGTCGAATCGGTGGTGATTCGCGCGCACGCCGGACATTCAAACGTCGGAAATTAGCATCGAATATCGCGATTCGCGCTTGCGCGCTGACAAACGATACGCAAACAAGACGCGTCCACTACGCGATTGAATTTGTCAAAACGAGAAGATGTGATATTGTCGCGGGCAACCCGGGCAAAATCGATCGAATAATAGGACGCTGATCAAACCAGTATGCACGCAAGCGAAGCGAAAAGAACAAGCCGCCTTGTCTGACCAATTGCTCAGGCAAGGCGGCTTTTTCTTTTCGCACCCGTAAGGGTAGCGATGTGAAAGCATGGCGTATCGGTGACCTGTCGACGTTGGCTGAAGCGCTGCAGCAGTGAGGAGTTGCAGCAGTTCAGCCGGTGCCGGGTTCATTGGTCCAGATCGCAGTTGCGATGTGGGCCGATGAATAACCCGCCAGGCAGTAAATGATCTGGCGGGTTTTAACCTAGAGTGTATTTCCCATCGCAGATGAAGGAGAATAAAAATGGCAACCGCTAAGAAACCAGCAGCAAAATCAGCATCGAAGAGCGCGCCTTCGTCGACGACGAAGTCCACCGCAAAAACTGCAGCAGAGAAACCAGTGGCGAAGAAAGCTGCCGCTACCAAGGCTGCAAGTACCACTACCAAGGCAGCCGCCAAGCCGGCAGCCAAGGCAGTGAGCAAGCCGGCAGCGAAGACCGCAGCCAAGACCGCAGCGAAACCTGCTGCCAAGAAAGCAACTGCGACCAAGACCGCCGCGACCAAAACCAGCGCCGCTAAAACCACCGCTACCAAGGCCACCGCGAAATCGGCAGCCAAGCCAGTGGCCAAAACCGCTGCCAAGTCGGCAACCAAATCGGCAGCCAAGCCAGCCGTGAAGAAAACCGCTGCTAAATCGGCAGCCAAGCCAGCGGCAAAAACCGCAGCCAAGCCGGCAACCAAGTCGACGGCAAAGTCGACGGCTAAACCAGCCGCGAAGAAAGCCTCCGCAAAGCCGGCAGCTAAATCGAGCGCTAAATCGGCTGCAAAGCCGGCAGCGAAGAAAGCCGCTGCTAAACCAGCAGCGAAGTCGGCCGCTAAATCGGCAACCAAGTCGGCAACCAAGCCCGCCGCAAAGAAAGCCGCCGCTAAACCGGCAGCCAAGCCAGCGGCAAAGAAAGCAGCTGCTAAACCGGCAACCAAGAAAGCCGCTGCTAAATCGGCTGCAAAGCCGGCCGCAAAGCCGGCCGCAAAGAAGGCAGCCGCCAAACCTGCAGCGAAAAAGGCCGCCGCTAAACCGGCAGCTAAACCGGCAGCTAAGCCGGCAGCTAAATCGAGCGCCAAAGCCGCAGCTAAACCTGCAGCCAAAAAAGCGACTGCGAGCAAAAGCGCAGCAAAACCGGTAGCCAAGAAAGCGACCGCAACCAAAGCCGCCGCCAAACCGGCAGCCAAGAAAGCGACCGCTACCAAATCGAGCGCCGCTAAATCGACCGCAGCTAAATCGACTGCAACCAAGTCGACCGCTAAATCGGCCGCCCCACCGGTAGCTAAAACCGCTGCGGCCAAAACCGCAGCGAAACCAGTCGCGAAAAAAGCGGTCCCGGTCGCTAAATCGGCTGCGCCTGTTGCCAAGAAAGCTGCTGCTCCGGCAAAGACTGCGGCTACCAAGCCTGCTGCTCCGGTGAAGGCTGCTGCGGCCAAAACCGCTGCAACCAAGACCGCTGCGCCTTCGGCTGCAACCCCAGCGGCCAGCAAGACCGCATCGACCACCGCCGCGACCAAGACCGCCGCAAGCAAGCCTGCTGCCAAGCCAGCGGCCAAGAAAGCCGAAGCCAAGCCGGAAGTGAAAGCTGAAGCCAAGGCCGACACCAAGGCCGATACCAAGCTTGACGCGAAAGCCGGCGCCAACGTCGATACCAAGGCCGACGCCAAGCCGGAAGTAAAAGCCGACGCCAAGCCGGAAGCGAAAAAGGCAGCTGCCAAGAAGCCGGCCGCCAAGACCGCCGCCAAGACCGCTGATTCGGCAGACAAGCCAGCCGCGCCAGCTGCTGCACCAGCGGCGAAAACCGTGCTGGCGCCGGCCGCATGGCCGTTCCCGACCACCAGCCGTCCGTAATTCTGAAGCCGGCCACGCGTCATGTACGCGTGGCAAGTCAGGCTTCGTTCAGGCACAATGCCGCTGTGTGATCCTTCGCACAGCGGTTTTTTTTTGAGGAGCGTCCGTGCTGTCCATCCTTCAGTTTATCGTCAATATCGTTGCCAGCCTGCTCGGTGGAGTGCTGCTGCTGCGCTTCTGGACGAATGCCATCCGCGTGCGGCTCCCCGACCAGATTCGCCAGTTCGTGCACACCATCACCGACTGGCTGGTGATGCCGTTGCGGCGCGTGGTGCCTGGCACCCGCGGCTATGACTGGGCGAGCCTGATTGGCGCCTTCCTGGTGGTGCTGCTGGCCAGTTGCGTCTTGCTGCTCGCGGGCGCCAGCGGCGAGATGGTGCTGCTGTATGCGCTCAAGCGTTTCCTGAGCTGGATCCTGTACGGCTTCATGGCGCTGTTGATCATCGAAGCGGTCTTCAGCTGGGTCAATCCGAACGCGCCGCTGGCGCCGTTCGTGCACGCGCTGAACCAACCGATCCTGCGCCCGATCCGGCGCGTGGTGCCGCCGATCGGCGGCATGGACCTGTCGGTGCTGGTGGCGCTGGTGCTGATCCAGATCCTGCTGTTCGTGCTGGGGCAGGTGTTCGGGTACGTGTAATTAATGAGCGCCGTATAAAAAAGGGGCACTGCGCAAGCAGTGCCCCTTTTTACTTATTTCCTGAATCGATCAGCGGAATTTGAACCCGAACGCCGCTTCGAACTTCTGGTCGAATTCTTCCGGCGTGAAGGTGTGGTTCTGGCCGCCCTGGCTGGCGATCTTGATCGAACCGAGCAGGCTGGCGATACGGCCGCCCGTGGCCCAGTCGAGGCCGTTGGTGATCCCGAACAAGAGGCCCGCGCGGTAGGCGTCGCCGCAGCCGGTCGGGTCGACCACGTTGGCCGCTTCCACCGCAGGAATCGCAATGTGCTCGCCGCCGGCGTGGATGTCCGAACCGGCCGCGCCGCGCGTGATGATCAAGGCGTCCAGGCGCGACGCGATCTCGGCCAGGCTCAAGCCCGTGCGGTCCATGATGACTTCGAATTCATAGTCGTTCGCGGCCAGGTAGGTGGCTTGGCCGATGAAGGTGATCAGCTCTTCGCCCGAGAACATCGGCAGCTGCTGGCCCGGGTCGAACATGAACGGCACCTTCTGCTCGGCGCAATCGCGCGCGTGCTTGATCATGCCGTCGCGGCCGTCCGGCGAGATGATCGCCACGCGGATGGCGCCCTGGTCTGCCACATTGTTCTGGTGCGAGAACTGCATCGCGCCAGGATGGAAGGCGTTGATCTGGTTGTTGTCTTCGTCGGCGGTGACGAAGCACTGCGCGGTGTAGGCGTCGTCGATGGTCTTGACGGCGCGCGTATCCAGGCCGAGCTGGGCGAAGCGCTTCAGGTAGTCGCCGCCGTCCTGGCCCAGGGTGCCCATCATCAGCGGCTCGCCGCCCAGCAGCTTCAGGTTGTAGGCGATGTTGGCGGCGCAGCCACCGTATTCGGTGCGCATGGTCGGCACCAGGAACGACACGTTCACGCGGTGCAGCTGGTCGGCCAGCAGGGTTTCGGCGAAGCGGCCGTGGTACTGCATGATTTTGTCGAACGCGAGCGAGCCGCAGATCAGGGCGGTTTTGGTCATGGGGTAGCCTTCAAGGGTAGAAAACGGCGATATGGTAGCCGGACGGTTCGAGACCTTCCAGCCTGAAATGGATCTTGACCGGCTGCTCGGCGCGCGCGCCGAAGCCGCTGGGCGATGCGGCGGCAGCGCCGGCATACTCGCGCGGGCCGAACACGCGCCGCACCAGTGGCTTGTCGTCGGTGTCGTTCAGGGTCAGTTCGATGCTGGGCCAGGCAAGCGCCATGTCGCCCTGGTTGCGCAGCAGGGTGCTGAAGGTGTAGGCGTCGCCGCCCAGGGTAATCAGTTCGCCGGTCTCGATCACCAGTTGGTCGGGACGCGCCGGCAGCTCGATGCGGCAGCCGAGCAGGGCGCAGCTCGAGGCCAGCGCCGGACGCAATCCCGGATAGCGCGCCGCCAGCACGTCGCGGAAACTGAAGACGGCCTGCGCGGCGAGCGCCAGCAGCAGCACGATGCTGCCCAGCGCCAGCACGATGCGCAGCGTCTTGCCGGATGCTTCACGCTGGCGGCCGCGCCGCACGAACTCCGGTTCATCGACGTCGGGCACGCGCAGCTTGGGCGACTCTTCGATGCGGGTCGGGGTCAGCTTGGAGCGGCGTGCGCGCGCTTCTGCCGCGCGGGCGCGTGGCGTGGGGGGAAGTGCAGGGGCCACGATCGGCGGCGAACCGCCGGCCGATTCGCGCAGCAGCAAGGGCGGCGCGTCGTCGGCGCGTGCCGGCGCGGGTTCCTGTTGATCGGGGGCTGGCGCCGCGACCAGCGCTTCGTCGACCGGGCGCTCAAGCAGCGCCGTGTCGGCGCTATCCGGTCCGGACGCAGTGCCAGGCGCATCAGGCGCTTCATCAGCCACCGCAACAACTTCCCCGGCCACCGGCGCGCCATCGTCCGCTTGCGCCTGCGGCAGGATGCCATGCGGCGAGAACGTGCGATCGAGGGCGAGCGTGTACACCGGCTGCTCGCCGCTCGCGGCGTCGGCATCGGCGTCCGGTGCCTGCGCAGGCGCGTCGGACGATTCGGAAGAAGATGCCGCAGGCGCTGCAGCGACAGGAGGGGAAGAGGGCGGGGCCTTGGCCAGATCGACCAGCCCCGCATTGCCGTCAAAAATCAACTGGCAGGCGCCGCAGCGCACGATGCCCCCACGCAGCTTGAGCTGGTCGGCGGCGACACGGAATACCGTGCCGCAGTGGGGGCATTGTGTGGCGAGCGCCATGCCCTTAGCCGGCGCTGGCGCGCGGCTCGGGGGCGGTGTCCTGGCCGAGCGTGCCGTGAAGGGCAACCCAGCCGTCCTGCTCGGCCCAGACGCCCAGCTTGATGAAAGGCGCGTAGGCAGCGGCCACTTCTTCGGCCTGGCGCGCCAGCACGCCGGACAGAATCAAGCTGCCGCCGGCAGCCACGCGGCCGGCCAGCATCGGCGCCATCAGCTTCAATGGGCTCGACAGGATGTTGGCCACCACGATGTCGAACTGGCCCTTGGCGTGGCGCTCGTTCGGCGTCACGGCCAGGTCGTCCGGCAGGTAGTAGTCGATCGCGACGCTGTTGCGCTCTGCATTGGCGCGCGCCGATTCGATCGCCTGCGGATCGATGTCGACCCCGGCCACGTCAATCGCGCCGAGCTTCTTGGCCACCATCGCCAGGATGCCCGAGCCGCAACCGTAATCGAGCACCGATTTGCCCGGCGCCGGGTGCGCTTCCAGCCACTCCATGCACAGGCGGGTGGTCGGATGGCTGCCGGTGCCGAAGGCCAGGCCTGGATCGAGTTCCAGGATCAGGCCACCCGGATCGGGCGCGCTGTGCCAGCTCGGCACCACCCAGATGTTCTTGCCGATGTGGATCGGCTCGAACTGCTCTTGCGTCAGGCGCACCCAATCGGCATCGTCGACCTTGCGGGTGGTGAACGCCGGGATCACCTGCAGCCTGATCGCATTCGCCGCTTCGGTGACGATCGCCAGCTGGTCGGCGTCGACGTCCGTCAACGCCACCACGCGGCTGTGGTCCCACGCCGCCTCGGTCGGCTCCATGCCCGGCTCGCCGAACAGCGGTTTTTCGTCCTCGGTGCCTTCGTCGGCATCCTCGACCGAGACCGACAGCGCGCCGGCTTCCATCAGGGCGTCGGACAGCGCTTCGGCGTTGTCGCGCGCGATTTCGATGACGACTTCAGTCCAGCTCATTCGTGCACCTTGGCTTCCGATTTGGCGCCGAGCGCCGTTTCCTTCGGCAGGTCGGGCTTGGCGGCCAGTTTCTGCTCGAGGTAGTGGATGTTGGTGCCGCCTTCGATGAAACGGGCGTCGACCATCAGTTCGCGATGCAGGGCGATGTTGGTCGAGATACCCTCGACCACCATCTCGGACAGCGCGATCTGCATGCGGCGGATCGCCTGCTCGCGCGTGGCGCCGTAGGCAATGACCTTGCCGATCATCGAATCATAATGCGGTGGCACATAGTAGCCCGCATACGAGTGCGAATCAACGCGGATGCCAGGGCCGCCCGGCGGATGCCAGCTGGTGATGCGGCCCGGCGACGGCGTGAATTTAAATGGATCTTCGGCATTGATGCGGCACTCGATCGCGTGGCCCGACAGCATGATGTCGCGCTGGCGGAAACGCAGCTTTTCGCCGCAGGCGATGCGGATCTGTTCCTGCACGATGTCGATGCCGGTTATCATTTCGGTGACCGGGTGTTCGACCTGCACGCGGGTGTTCATTTCGATGAAATAGAACTCGCCGTTTTCGTACAGGAATTCGAAGGTGCCGGCGCCGCGATAACCGATCTTGCGGCAGGCTTCGGCGCAGCGGTCGCCGATCTTTTCGATCAGCTTGCGGGGGATGCCCGGCGCCGGCGCTTCTTCGATCACCTTCTGGTGGCGGCGCTGCATCGAGCAATCGCGCTCGCCCAGCCAGACGGCGTTTTTATGTTCGTCGGCCAGGATCTGGATTTCCACGTGACGTGGATTTTCCAGATACTTCTCCATATACACTTCCGGATTGCCGAACGCGGTGCCGGCTTCGGTCTTGGTCATCGCCACGGCGTTGAGCAGGGCCGCTTCGGTATGCACCACGCGCATGCCGCGACCGCCACCACCACCGGCGGCCTTGATGATCACCGGATAGCCGACGCGGCGCGCGGTCTGCACGATCTCTTTCGGGTCGTCCGACAGGGCGCCTTCCGAGCCCGGCACGCACGGCACGCCGGCCTTGATCATGGCTTGCTTGGCCGACACCTTGTCGCCCATCAGGCGGATCGAGTCGGAACGCGGGCCGATGAACACGAAGCCCGATTTCTCGACGCGCTCGGCGAAGTCGGCGTTTTCCGACAGGAAGCCGTAGCCCGGGTGGATCGCTTCGGCGTCGGTCACTTCGGCCGCGCTGATGATGGCCGGCATGTTCAGGTAGCTGAGTGCGGATTGTGCCGGGCCGATGCAGACCGATTCGTCGGCCAGCTTGACGTACTTGGCGTCCTTGTCCGCCTCGGAGTGCACGACGACCGTCTTGATGCCCAGCTCGCGGCAAGCGCGCTGGATACGCAGCGCGATTTCACCACGGTTGGCGATGAGGATTTTTTCAAACATGGTAGGTCCGATGTTTCAGTGAAAACCGGCGCGGCTCAAAACAAGCGGCGCCGGACACGTCATGGATGAGCAAGCGGCGGCGAGCGCCGCCATGCTGGAAAAGCAGATCAGCCGATCACGAACAGCGGCTGGCCGAATTCGACCGGCTGGCCGTTTTCCACGAGAATCTTGGTGACAACGCCCGATGCATCGGCGTCGATTTCGTTCAGGAGCTTCATCGCTTCGATGATGCACAGGGTATCGCCTTCCTTGATGTTGGTGCCGACTTCGACGAACGCTGCGGCGCCAGGCGCCGACGAACGGTAGAAGGTGCCCACCATCGGCGACTTGACCACGTGGCCGGTCGGCTCGGCGGCGACGACCGGTGCTGCGGCCGGGGCCGGCGCGGCAGGGGCGGCCGGCGCGGCGTATTGCTGCACGCCTTGCTGCGGCAGCATCATCATCTGGTTTTGCGGGATCGCGGACGACTTGACGATGCGTACCTTGCTTTCGCCTTCGGTCACTTCGAGTTCGGCGATGTCTGATTCAGCGACCAGATCGATCAAGGTCTTGAGTTTTCGTAGATCCATGTGAAACCCCTTGGAATTATTCGTTTTAGAGAGCAGGCCGGCGAAGGAAATGCCGCACGGCCGCTGTTACATGAAGTTGACGTAGATTAACGCTATTTAGCTGCGAAGTCGATGGCAATCCGATATCCGTCCGTCCCCAGTCCGCAGATCACGCCTTGCGCGATACCGGACAAAAAGGAGTGATGCCGGAAGGATTCGCGGGCGTGGATATTCGAGATATGCACTTCCACGAACGGGATCGCCACCGATGCGAATGCATCGCGCAGCGCTACGCTGGTATGGGTCAGGCCACCAGGATTGATGACGATGAAATCCACGCCTTCGGACCGAGCGGCGTGGATGCGATCGATCAGGGCTCCCTCATGGTTGCTCTGGTAGCAGGCGAGCGTGGCGCCGGCTGCCTGGGCTTGTGCAACTGCTGCGTGCTCGATGTCGGCCAGCGTCGTCGTGCCGTACACGGCAGGCTCGCGCGTCCCCAATAAATTGAGGTTGGGGCCGTTTAGCAGCAGTAGCTTTTTCGCCATATTGAGAGTCTGGTAGCCCGAAAGTCAGGCATTGTGCCGCCTAGCTCGGCTGTTTGCAAGCAGTAAAATTGCCGGTGGATGGGCGCGCGTTGGCAGTAGTTACAATCGTACGACCGTTCGTTTCACCCTCTGCGCGCCGCGGTTTCAACCTTTGAGTTGGGCCAGGTCGGCGCGCAGTTCGTCGAACTTCAGCTTGCCGAGGTAGGTCTTGATGACCTGGCCATCGGCGCCGATCAGTACCGTGAACGGCAGCCCACCCTGCTTGTTGCCAAGTTCGCGCGACAGCTCGGTGCCATCCATGCCGCCCACATACAGCGGGTAGGCGATCTTCAGCTTGGCCGCGAATTCGGACAGATTGGTGGGCGAATCGATGCCGATGCCGATCACATTGAAGCGTTTGCCACCCTGGCGGCCGGCTTCTTCATCGGCCAGGTGCGACAGCTCGGGCATCTCTTGCACGCACGGTGCGCACCAGGTGGCCCAGAAGTTCACCAGGAGCGGCGTGCCTTTCCATTGGGCCAAGGCCTGCGGCTTGCCTTCCAGGTTGTTGAGCGACCGGGCGTAGAACTTGTCGACTGCGCTGTGCGCCGCGCCACCGGTCGGCGCCATCGTCGTGGTGACCGGGGCCGGGTCTTTTTTGTTGACGGCGACGATCGCGCCCATCGCGCCGAACAGCACGGCAACCGCCACGTAGGCGGCCAAGTGTTTCTTGTTCATGTTAACTAAGGGTGGTTATTGATCTTGTGCCGCAGCGTCGCTGGCGATCAGCGCGCGCAGGCCGTTGGCATCCAGGCGTTGTGGCCGGCCGTCGGCGCGCGGCTTCAATGCGCCGCGCAAATCCTGGTATTCATACAGTTCGGCGTACACGGTTTCTTTCAGCCACGGGAAGGTGACCGTCTCGACCGCCGGATGGCGACCGCCCTTGAAGTGCGGGGTTTCCGAGATCTCGATATTAACATTGCGGTTCAATAAATAAATCTGCACTTCCTTGGCGCTGTCGGCGAACAATTGCAGCTCGATGGCGTCGTGCTCGCCCGCGGTGCCGTTCAGTATGGCGCCGGTGATGTGGGGATTGAAGTCCGCCAGCGCATCCATGACGGCCAGCGCCGTCTCGCGCAGATGGGTCAATCGTTCGCCGTGGGCGGGGCCGCCGAACAGGGCCTGGTACTTGCGTACTTCGTCCTCGATCTGCAGGTCGTCCGGCATCATATTGGGTTTCGGCTGGTCCACGCCCAGCACCTGGCGCGCCGCCTTGCGCCGTGCGGTGCCGTAGTCGGCGCCGTCCTGCGCGATGAGGCGTGCAGCAACCAGGGCGATCTCGGCGCGCAGCTGAAGGAGATCGGTGTTCAGGTTCGGCATCATCATCCCCCGATCATACTCTGAACGGAAAAAGGCGGCGGCTCGGGTAGAATCGCGTATTCGCGCGTTTACATTACGCACTGACATTTCTTCTTTACTAGTATTCGTTCATCCCATGCACATCCATATTCTCGGCATCTGCGGCACCTTCATGGGGGGCCTGGCGGTCCTGGCCAAGGAAGCGGGCCACCGCGTTACCGGTTGCGACGCCAACGTCTATCCTCCGATGAGCACCCAGCTGGAAGCCCAGGGTATCGAACTGATCCAGGGCTACGGCCCGGAGCAGGTGGCGCTGAACCCGGATCTGTATGTGGTCGGCAATGTCATGACGCGCGGGAATCCGCTGATCGAAGAGATCCTGAATCGCGGCTTGCCGTATGTGTCGGGTCCGCAGTGGATTGGCGAACATATTCTGCGTAATAAATGGGTGCTGGCCGTGGCCGGTACGCACGGCAAGACCACCACCACCTCGATGCTGGCCTGGATCCTGGAAGATGCCGGCTACGCGCCGGGCTTCCTGATCGGCGGCGTGCCGATGAATTTTGGCGTCTCGGCGCGGCTGCATGGCGACAAGCCGTCCGACTTCTTCGTCATCGAAGCGGACGAGTACGACACCGCCTTTTTTGATAAGCGCAGCAAGTTTGTGCACTACCACGCCAAGACCGCGGTGCTGAACAACCTGGAATACGACCACGCCGACATCTTCCCCGACATCGGCGCCATCGAAACCCAGTTCCACCACCTGGTGCGCACCGTGCCCGGCATCGGCCGTCTGATCGTCAATGGCGACGAAGCCTCGATTGGCCGCGTGCTCAAGCGCGGTTGCTGGAGCGAGAAGGAAGCCTTCGGCTCGGCCGAGGGCATCGACTGGAACATGGTCGAGCATCCGGGCGGCGCCAGTTTCGATGTGCTGTTTAACGGCGAGAGCCAGGGCACGGTCCACTGGGACCTGACCGGCAAGCACAACCGCTCGAACGCGCTGGCCGCGATCGCCGCTGCGCGCCACGTCGGCGTGCCGGTGGCCCAGGCAATCGAGTCGCTGGGACGCTTCCAGAACGTCAAGCGGCGCATGGAAGTGCGCGGCAGCGTCAACGGCATTACCGTGTACGACGACTTCGCACACCACCCGACCGCGATCGCCACCACGGTCGGCGGCCTGCGCCAGAAGATCGGCACCGGCCCGGGCCGTATCCTGGCCGTGCTCGAACCGCGTTCGAACACCATGAAGCTGGGTGCGATGAAAGATGCGCTGCCGGGCAGTCTCAAGGATGCTGATTTGGTATTCGGCTTCGGCAGCCAGCAGGCGCTGGGCTGGTCGCTGGCCGACGCCTTCAAATCGATGGGCAAGATCGCGCACAGCTTCGACCAGATCGATTACCTGGTGCAGGCCATCGTGCAGGAAGCCCAGCCGGGCGACCATATCCTGGTGATGAGCAATGGCGGCTTTGGCGGCGTGCACCAGAAACTGCTGGACGCGCTGGCGCAATGACCGCAAGTCCGTACTTGTTGTATTTGCACGGCTTTCGTTCGTCGCCGAGTTCGTTCAAGGCGCGCGTCGTGCAGGAGTGGCTCGAGCAGGCCGGGCAGGGCGAGCGCCTGATCTGCCCGCAGTTGCCGGCTTCGCCGAAAGCGGCCATCGACATGGCGCTGGCGCTGGCCGAACACCATGCGCCGGATAACCTGGCCATCGTCGGCTCGTCGCTGGGCGGCTTCTATGCCACCTGGCTGGCCGAGCGCCTCGGCGTACGCGCCGTGCTGATCAATCCATCGGTCGACCCGACCCGCAACCTGGCCAGCAGCATCGGCGTCACCACCGGCTGGCACTCGGATGAACCATTCGAGTTTCGCCGGGAATACATCGGCGAGCTGGAAGCGCTGAAGGTGGCGCGCATCACGCGTCCCGAGCGCTATTTCCTGCTGGCGGCAACCGGCGACGAAGTGCTGGATTATCGCGACATGGTGGGCCACTATCAGGGTGCGCACCAGCATCTGATCGAAGGCAGCGACCATGCGATCTCCGAATTCCCGCAGTATGTGGACCAGGTGCTGGCGTTTTGCGGATTCCAGCGGTGACCGGCACGGCGGGAAAGCGCTCGCTGCGCCTGGCCGCATGGCAGCCGCATGCGCGCGCAGTGCGCGCACCGCAAGACATGCACGACTGGCTGGTCACGCCCGGTTCGCTCACCGCGCGCCTGGTCGCGAACAGCGCAACGTTCCGCGTGCGCCGCCTGCACCAGCGCAGCGCCCTGTGCCTGGCCGACGAAGCAGGGGCGATTGGCCTGGCGCGGCCGCAGCGGGTGCAGGAGCGCGAAGTGCTGCTCATGTGCGACGGCAAGCCGGCGGTGTTCGGCCACACGGTCGTGCCGCTGGATGCCAACGCCACCGACTGGCCGTTGTTCTCGGCGCTGGGCGAACGCTCGCTCGGCAGCACGCTGTTCTACGATCCGCTGGTGCGGCGCGGACAGCTCGAATTTGCGCGCCTCGGCCGCGAGCATCCGTTGGCGCGCCGCGTGCGCGCGCTGACCGCTATCGATGAACCCATTTATTACGCGCGGCGCTGCGTCTATCGCCGCCGTCAAGGCCTGCTCCTGGTCACCGAGGTATTCTTGCCGGCGGTGCTGGGCCTGGAGACGGCCGCAACCATGAAGAACACAACATAATATGAACGTATTTTTTGAGGAATCGGGCGACTTCAAGGTCGGCGCCGTGCTGTCGCAGGCCGGCGAGGCGTATCAGGTCGAGTTGCCGAGCGGCAAGCGCACCAAGGTCAAGACGCGCGACGTGCTGCTGCAGTTCGAGAAGCCCGATCCGCAGTCGCTGCTGGACGCGGCCAAGGCGATTTCCGCCGAGGTCGATCTCGACTTCTTGTGGGAAGTGGCAGGCCAGGAAGAATTCGGTTTTGCCGAGCTGGGGCTCGAGTACTTCGGCCACGCGCCGCTGCCGCACGAAGCGGCCGGACTGGTGCTGTCGCTGCACAGCGCGCCGATCTATTTCTACAAGAAGGGCCGGGGCCGCTACAAGGCCGCGCCCGAGCAGTCGCTCAAGGCCGCCCAGGCCGGCATCGAAAAGAAAAAGCAGCAAGCCATCATCCAGGCCGGCTATGTCGACCAACTGAAAAACGGCAAGCTGCCCGAGTCGATGAGCGCGCTCGTGCACCAGCTGCTGTTCAAGCCGGACAAGAACACCATCGAATACAAGGCGCTGGAAGCGGCGGCTGATGAGTTGCAGACCACCATGCCGCGCCTGCTGCTCAAGGTCGGCGCGCTGGCCTCGCCCAAAGAGCTGCACATGGGCCGCTTCCTGTTCGAGAACTTCCCGCGCGGCGCCGGTTTCGCGCCGGTCGAGGTGCCGACTGCGCCGGCCGACCTGCCGCTGGCCGAAGTCGCCGCGTTCTCGATCGACGACGTCACCACCACCGAGATCGACGATGCGTTCTCGGTCGTGAAACTCGATGACGGCACCGTGCGCGTCGGCATCCACATCGCCGCGCCGGGCCTGGGCATTCGTCCCGACGACGCCATCGACAAGATCGCGCGCGCGCGCATGTCGACCGTGTATATGCCGGGCGACAAGATCACCATGTTGCCGGACGAAGTCGTCAACGCCTTCACGCTGGCCGAGGGCAATGATTGCCCGGCGCTGTCGCTGTACGCGGTGCTCAACCCGGATGACTGGAGCGTGATCTCGACCACCACCCGCGCCGAACGGGTGCCGATCAAGAGCAACCTGCGCCACAACGACCTGGACGAGCTGGTCAACGAAGAAACGCTGGCCAGCGGCGAGGGCGACTATCCGCACAAGGACGAGCTGGGCCTGCTGTGGCAATGGGCGTTGCAGCTCGAAGCCGGCCGCATGAAGAAGCGCGAAGCGTTTGGCCTGAAACCCGAACAGGGCAACCGGGTCGACTTCAATTTCTATGTCGACGACGACGTGGTCAGCATCCTGCGCCGCAAGCGCGGCGCGCCGCTGGACAAGATCGTGGCCGAACTGATGATCTTCGCCAACAGCACCTGGGGCAAGCTGCTGCACGACTCGGGCGTGCCGGGCATTTATCGCTCGCAAGGTCCGGGCGCGGGCGGCTGGGCCGGCAAGATCCAGGTGCGCATGGTCACGCACGCGGCGCCGCACCAGGGCCTCGGTGTCGATCAATATGCCTGGAGCACCTCGCCGCTGCGCCGGTATACCGACCTGGTCAACCAGTGGCAGATCATCGCCGCCGCCTCGCACGGCGTGACCGCGCCGCTGGTGGCGCCGTTCAAGCACCGCGATGCGACGCTGTTCGCGATCGTGTCGAGTTTTGACGCGGCCTACGCGGCGTATAACGAGTTCCAGCAGAACATGGAGCGTTACTGGTGCCTGCGCTGGCTGGGGCAGGAGGGCGTCAAGACCGTCGAAGCCACCGTGCTCAAGGACGAGATCGTGCGCCTGGCGGATATTCCACTGGTGGTGCGTTTGCCCGGCATGTCGTCGGTGGCGCGCGGGGCGCAGGTCAGGCTCGATATCGTGCGCTGGGATGAGGTCGACCTGACGCTCGAAGCGCGTTTGCTCGAAGTCGCCGTGGCGGCGCCGGATGTGGCGCTCGAGGATGAGGAAGAGGCCGATTCGGGCGAGGCGGCAGTGGCTGAGGTGGTTGAAGCCGAAGGCGCCGTGGCTGCAGTCGACACCGGCGATGCATCACAGCCGGCACCGGCCCAGTAATCAACGGTCCCCACGCTCGTGGGGATCCGTCGTCTCCAACGAAGTGGCTTCAGCGAAGTCACTTCAGCAACGCCCCTTGTCGAACACACCACGTTCTGTTGCACCCGCGCAGCCAAGCACCCCCATCCGTTGCCGCCGGGTTAGAATGCCCAGATTCACTTAGATTCCAGCAGCCTTTTGGCCACCGCAGCGCGTGAAGTATTCCCGACAAAACCGTCCCCTGATGATCGCCCTGGCCGTATCGGTGGCCGCGCACGCGCTGTTGCTGGCGCTGCGTTTCGCTGCGCCGGACGCTTTGCGCCAGCAGCCGGCCGATCCCGGCCTGGAAGTGGTGCTGGTCAACGCCAAGCACCAGAAGGCCCCGGCCAAGGCCGATGCCCTGGCCCAGGCTAACCTGGACGGTGGCGGCAGCGCCGACAAGGGGCGCGCCAAGTCGCCCCTGCCCGACCTGCGCAAGGTCGAGGACGGCGACAGCATCAAGGCGCTGCAGCGCCGCATCGCCGCACTCGAACAGCAGCAACAGGACGTGCTCACCAAGGCACGCCGCTCATCGTTCACGGCGCCGCCCAACACGGAGAAGGAAAAGCCGGACCCGACCCGCACCGGCGCCGACAACCTCGACTCGACGCGCGCCATTTCGCGCAGCGCCGCCGAGATCTACCAGCGCATCGAAGAAGAAAACCGCCGCCCCAAGCGCACCCAGATCACGCCCAGCACGCGCCAGGTCGGTTACGCGCTGTATTACAAGGCGATGCAAAAACGGATCGAGGAAATCGGCACCTTGAACTTCCCGCAGCAGGGCGGCAACAAGCTGTATGGCGACCTGGTGGTGTACATCCCCGTGTTCCAGGACGGCACGCTCTATACCAAGGACGGCGGCCCGCGTGTCGAACGCAGTTCGGGCAACCCGGCGCTGGATAAAGCCGCGCTCGAGATCATCCGCCGCGCCGCGCCGTTCGGCGCCTTTCCGAACAATATGCGCTCGCAGGGGAAAGACGACCTGTGGGAAGTGTTTACCCGGTTCAGTTTCACGCGCGAGGACAAGATGCAGGCAACACTGCGCGAGGGCGCGCCATGAGCGACCGTTATTGCGTCATCGGCAATCCGATCGCGCATAGCAAATCGCCGCTGATCCATGCCGCTTTTGCTGCGGCGATGGGGCAGGACCTCATCTATGAACGCTGCCTGGCGCCACTCGATGGATTCGAGGCCACCGTGCGCGGGCTGGTCGACCAGGGCTACCGCGGCGCCAACGTCACGGTGCCGTTCAAGTTGGAAGCGGCGCGCCTGGCCACCAGGCTCGAACCGCGCGCGCACGCTGCCGGCGCTGTCAACACGCTGATCTTTGCCAATGGCGAGATCGTCGGCGACAACACCGACGGCCCCGGCCTGGTGGCCGACATCGTGCGCAATGCCGGCGTGGCCTTGAAAGACAAACGCATCCTGCTGCTGGGCGCCGGCGGCGCCGCGCGTGGTGCGCTGCTGCCCTTGCTGCTGCAGGCGCCGCGCCAGATCGTGATCGCCAACCGCACGCTGGCTACCGCCGAGCGCCTGGTGCAGGATTTCAGCAAGCATGCAGACAAGCTGGCAGTCAGCGGTTTTGCCGAAGTGGAGGGCAGCTTCGACGTCGTCATCAATGCGACCTCTGCCAGCCTGGCATCCGACGTACCGCCGGTGCCGCCAACGGTGTTTCACCCGGGCACGCTCGCTTTGGATATGATGTACGGAAATAAACCGACCGTGTTCATGGACTTCGCCACGCTGCATGGCGCCAGCGTACGCGACGGCCTGGGCATGCTGGTGGAGCAGGCGGCCGAAGCCTTCGTCCTGTGGCGCGGCGTGCGGCCCGACACGGCGGCGGTCCTGACATCGATGCGTCAACCATAACAACGAGCATGAGCAAATCGCGCAAGGCAAACGCGCCCTCGGGGCGGCGCCTGATCAAGTGGATTTTCCTGGGGCCGCTGCTCCTTGTACTGCTGGTGCAGCTGTATTTCTTCGTGATGGTGTGCTGGTATTCGGCCTTCGATCCCGGCTCGACCAGCTTCATGCGCCAGCAATTGTCCGAACTGCGCGACAAGAATCCGAACGCCACGCTCAAGCACCAGTGGGTGCCGTACGAGCGCATCTCGCCACGGCTGAAGCAGGCGGTGGTGGCCTCGGAAGACGCCAACTTCAGCGCCCACGGCGGCGTCGATTGGGAAGCGATCGAACGCGCCTACGAGCGCAACAACCGGCGCAGCAAGGTGGTCGGCGGCGGCTCGACCATCACCCAGCAGCTGGCCAAGAACCTGTTCCTGTCCGGCTCGCGCAGCTACCTGCGCAAGGGGCAAGAGATGGTGATCACCTTCATGCTGGAAACCGTGATGAGCAAGCGCCGCATTCTGGAGCTGTACCTGAACGTGGTCGAATTCGGGCGCGGCGTGTTCGGCGCCGAAGCGGCGGCGCGTTATTACTACAAGAAGCCGGCCGCCAACCTGAGCGCGGCCGAAGCGGCGCGGCTGGCGGTGATGCTGCCCAACCCGCGCTACTACGACAAGCACCGCAGCACCAACTACCTGCAGCGCCGCACCAACGCCATCGTGCGCCAGATGCGCTTCGCCGAAGTGCCTTGAATGTTCTTGTGAAAATGTCGTTACCGGGTGGCCGCTTTCGGGGCTAAACGGGTACACTTGCGCTACTTTTTGGAACCCGGCCGAGCAATGGCACGTAGCTAGCCCGCAAGAGCGAGAAACCCGCGCATGATCAATGTATTTGTCCTACAGAATGGCCGCCTGAACCAGGCAACCATCGCCTCGCGCGAAGACCTGGAAAACGTCGCCCCGGTCTGGGTCGACCTCACCGATCCGGACGAAGAAGAGCGCACCTGGGTCAAGGCCAAGTACGGCGTCATCCTGCCGGGCGAAGACGAAGTGCAGGACATCGAAGCATCGGCGCGTTACTACGAAGCCGAAAACGGCGACCTGCACCTGCGCACCGACTTTTTGCTGGAAGAAGAGGACGGCCCCTCGCGCGTGGTGACGGTGGCGTTCATCTTGTCGGGCAAGATCCTGTTTTCGGTCCACAACGACGATCTGCCGGTATTCCGCCTGGTGCGCATGCGCGCCCGTTCGCGCCCCGGCTCGATCGAAGACTACATGGACGTGCTGCTGGATTTGTACGCGACCGACGCCGAGTATTCGGCCGACGCGCTGGAGGGCATCTACGAAAGCCTGGAAGAAGTCTCGACCCGCGTGCTGCAAAAGGAATTCACCGACCAGGACGCGGCGGCAGCGCTGAACGCGATCGCGCACGAGGAAGACTTGAACGGGCGCATCCGCCGCAACATGATGGACACGCGGCGCGCGGTCAGCTTCCTGATGCGTGGGCGTTTATTAAATTCAGACCAGTTCGAGGAAGCGCGCCAGATCCTGCGCGACATCGAATCGCTCGACGGCCACACCTCGTTCTTGTTCGACAAGGTGAACTTCCTGATGGATGCCACGGTCGGTTTCATCAACATTAACCAGAACAAGATCATCAAGATGTTCTCGGTGGCCTCGGTGGCGTTTTTGCCGCCGACCCTGATCGCCAGCGTCTACGGGATGAACTTCAAGGTGCTGCCGGAGTTGAATTGGCAGTTCGGGTATCCGTTTGCGATTGCGTTGATGATTGCGTGCGGGGTGGCGCCGTTGTGGTATTTCAGGAAGCGTGGCTGGTTGAAGTAAATCGGCGGCGCAGATGCGCCGCTTTTCTTTTGCTACCTTGAAAACGTCATCCCCGCTTTCGCGGGGATGACGTTTTCAAGCAAACAATATGTGACGGTTATCCGATGCGTTTGAACACGCGCCGCGCCGCCTCGACCGTCTCGGCAATCACCGCATCATCATGCTGAATCGACACAAACCCCGCCTCGAACATGGCCGGCGCAAAGTACACGCCTTCATCCAGCATGCCATGGAAGAAGCGGTTGAAGCGCTCCTTGTCGCCCGCCATCATTTGCCCGTAGCTCGACGGCACGTTCTCCGAGAAGTACATCCCGAACATCCCGCCCACCGCGTCGCCGCAGAACGCGATCCCGGCTTCGCGCGCCGCTTCGGTCAAGCCCTTGACGAGCTTGTCCGCCTGGCTTGAGAGCTTTTCATAGAACCCGTCTTCCTGGATCAGCTTCAGCGTGGTCATCCCGGCTGCAACGGCCACCGGATTGCCCGACAACGTCCCGGCCTGGTACACCGGCCCGATCGGCGCCATCTTCTGCATCAAGTCAGCACGGCCACCGAATGCCGCCACCGGCATGCCGCCGCCGATCACCTTGCCCAGCGCGGTCAGGTCCGGCGCAATGCCGTACATTTCTTGCGCGCCGCCGAGGCCGACGCGGAAGCCGCACATCACTTCGTCGAAAATCAGCACCGCGCCGTACTCGGTGCACAGTTCGCGCATGCGCTGCAGGAATTCCGGCGTCGCGCGGATCAGGTTCATGTTGCCGGCCACCGGCTCCACGATCACGCAGGCGATGGTGTCGCCCATCGACGCGAACGCGTCTTCCAGCTGCGGCACGTTGTTGTAGTCGAGCACCAGGGTGTGCTTCACAAAATCTTCCGGCACGCCGGCCGAAGTCGGGTTGCCGAACGTCAGCAAGCCGCTGCCGGCTTTCACCAAGAGCGAATCGGCGTGGCCGTGGTAGCAGCCTTCGAACTTGACGATCTTGTCGCGCCCGGTAGCGCCGCGCGCCAGGCGCAGCGCGCTCATGGTCGCTTCGGTGCCGGACGAGACCAGGCGCACCTGTTCGATCGACGGCAGCAGGCGGCAGATTTCTTCGGCGATCTCGATCTCGCCTTCGGTCGGGGCGCCGAACGACAGGCCATTGGCGGCCGCGTCCTGCACCGCCTTGACCACCTCGGGACGGGCGTGGCCGAGAATGGCCGGCCCCCACGAGCCGATGTAGTCGATGTAGCGCTTGCCGTCGGCGTCCCAGAAGTACGGTCCTTCTGCGCGCGTGATGAAGCGCGGCGTGCCGCCCACCGAGCGGAAGGCGCGCACCGGCGAATTGACGCCGCCGGGCGTGGTTTGCTGGGCGCGGGCGAACAGGATGTCGTTCTTGGAGCTGGCTTGTTCTGTGGTCATGATAACGAAGTGATGGTAGAACCGGGCCGGAAAACAGCGCCTTACGGCCGGTAGAATTTATTCGGAATGAACTTGCCCATGCCAAAGCGCTGGGCGTGTTCGAGCGCGCCGGTGGTGTATTCCTGGGCCACGGCCAGGGCGCTCTGCGCGTCCAGGCCGCGCGCCATCAGGGCGGTGAACGCGGCGGAATAGGTGTTGCCGGCGCCGATGAAGGGGCCGGGCAGATGCTGCCAGTCGACGCGGGCGACTTCGCCCTCGGCGTCGAACAGGCGGTTCGAGCAGGCGCCGAGCGCGTCGCGCACGCCAGTAATGAGCACGAATTGCAGGCCGGACGAGGTCAGTTCGGCCACGTCTTCGAGCAGGATGCTCTCGGCAGTAGCAACTTCGCCGCTGGCAGGGGCTTCGGCGGCGCCGGCCTCGCGCGCTTCGCCGTCGCGCCACAATTCGGCCATGCGGCCCAGCTCGGGCTGCGACAGCATCAGCACCGTCGCTTGCGGCGCCAGGATCGAGCGCAATGCGGACAGCATCTCTTCGTCGCCCAGGCCGGCGTCGGGCAGGGCCGACATGAAGGGGTCGATGATGAGCGGGGCGTCCGGATAGTCGGAGACGATTTCGGCGATGGCGGCCAGATGCAGCGCGCTGCCGACGGCGCCGACCTTGAAGGCGGCGATCGGCATGTCTTCGAGCAGGGCGCGCGCCTGTTCGGCCATCCAGTCGCTGTCGAGCTCGTAGACATGCTCGACGCGTGCGCTGTCCGCCACCATCATGCCGGAAATTGCCGACAGGCCATGGCAGCCGAGGGCGGCGTAAGCGGCCAGATCGGCCTGTACGCCGAGCGCACCGACCGGATCGCAGACGCCAAAACTCAGGATGAGAGGGAACGTTTGGTTTTGCACGACGGGTAGATTAAGATACCTGATTCACCATTTTACTAGATACAAGGATCAATACTGTGAGTACTGAATCGACGGCGCCTTACCTGACCTGGATGTGCCTGATTTGTGGCTGGGTCTACGACGAGGAAGCCGGCGCGCCGGACGACGGCATCGCCCCTGGAACCCGCTGGGCCGATGTGCCGATGAACTGGACTTGCCCGGAATGCGGCGCCCGCAAAGACGATTTTGAAATGACGGCAATATAAGACTGATCACTCTCTGATCTGTTTGATAATGGCATTTCGCACCCTGCGAAATGCCACGTCAGGATGTAGTTGACTCTGCGCAACACTTTGCGCACAAGAAAGATACGCTGTGCTATCGTGACACTCCAAGGCGTTCCCGCCGAAGTGAAACGACAATGACGACATCGCCGCAATCCACGGGGCTGACCATCATGGTGATCGACGACAGCAGCACGATCCGCCGCTCCGCAGAAATCTTCCTCACCCAGGCCGGTTACCAGGTCGTGTTGGCCGAGGACGGTTTCGACGCCCTCGCCAAGATCAACGACCATCATCCTGCGCTGGTGTTTTGCGACATCCTGATGCCGCGCCTGGATGGCTACCAGACCTGCGCCCTGATCAAGAAGAGCGCGCGCTTTAACGCCACCCCGGTGCTGATGCTCTCGTCCAAGGACGGCCTGTTCGACCGCGCGCGTGGCGCGATGGTCGGCGCCAGCGCCTACCTGACCAAGCCGTTCACCAAGGACACGCTGCTGGCGGCGGTGCGCGAGCACGCCGGCTGAACGCATTCGCCACATTCGCCGAACCACCCGAACCACCTGATTGACCGGAGCCATAAGTGGCCATTACCAAGATCCTGATCGTCGACGATTCCCCGACCGAGCGCCTGTACCTGACCGACATCCTGGTGAAGAACGGCTTTACCGTCAGCACCGCCGACAACGCCGACGGCGTGCTCGAACGCATCCGCGCCGAGCGTCCCGACCTGGTGCTGATGGACGTCGTCATGCCCGGCACCAACGGCTTCCAGGTGACGCGCGCCATCGCCAAGGATCCGCAACTGGCCGGCCTGCCGGTGATCATCTGCAGCAGCAAGAACCAGGAAACCGACCGTATCTGGGGCATGCGCCAGGGCGCCAAGGATTACCTGGTCAAGCCGGTCGATCCAAGCCAGCTGCTAGCCAGCATCGCCGCATTGGCTGCGCCGGCCGCCGGCCAGCCGGCGCGCGTGAGCGCATGACCGGCGCGGCGGGCGAGGGCGGGCGTGAAAGTGGGCGTGATCCTGCTTCGCGGCGCAGCCGCCTGCGCGCCTATCAGGAGCAGCTGCTCGAGAAAATGCAGGCCGCCAAGAACGGCGCCGGCGTCAATCTCGCCCAGTTGGGCTTGGGCATCGGCGCCGCGCGCTACCTGGTGGACCTGGACGAAGCGGGCGAGATCGTCGCCCCGCCGCCCGCCACCGCCGTGCCGCTGACCCAATCCTGGTATCTGGGACTGGCCAACGTGCGCGGCAGCCTGGTGGGCGTGATCGACCTGGCACGCTATCTCGGCCACGAAGAGACCATGAGCGCACCTGCAGCCGGCGCCACGCCGCGGCTCGTGGTGTTCGCACCCAAGCTTGGTTTTAACTGCGCGCTGCTGGCGTCGCAGGTCTACGGCCTGCGTCAGGCGGCCAATATGGAACGCGAAGGCGACACCTTGCGCGACGCCGACGGCAACGCCTGGACGCCGCTATCGCTGGCGGCGCTGGTGCAGGAGCCACGCTTCCTGCACGTCGCACGCTAAGCCTGCGCACCGACACACACCATAACTACAAGCAGCACAGGGAGCCGGAATGGGATTCGCCTCGAAACTGAACATGAACCTCTTCTCGAAGGACGAAGCGGGCGACGCGGACACGCAGAGCGACGCAAGCGGCTCGGCATCGGCGGCCGCGCGGCGCCTGGGTGGGTTCCGGCGTGCGCCTGCTGCCGATGGCGCAGCCGACCTGCGCGCCAACCCGTTCGGTGCGCAGTTCCAGCCGAATCGCCAGCGCGCGTTGCTGGGCGCCTTTACCGCGGGCGTGCTGGTCACGCTGCTGGGCATGTGGCAAAACGCCGCCAGCGACGCCCGCTCGGCCGGCCAGAGCCAGGTCGCGGGCGACGCCGTGATGCACTCGCAGCGGGTCGGCAAGGCGGCGCCGAACGCGCTGCGCGGCGACGCGCCGGCCTTTGCACAGCTGGAAGAAAGCCGCGCCGAGCTGGGTCGCGAACTCGATCTGCTGGCGCGCGGCGGCCAGTCGCCCACCGGCCGCATCCCGGCTGCCAGTGGCGAACACGCCGACAAGCTGACGCAGGCGATCGGCACCTGGAACGCGTCGAGCAAGGCCGCCGCCACCATCATCGGTTTCAAGACCAACCTGCTGGCCTTTGGCGTCAGCCTGCGCCAGTTCGAGGAAGTGGCGCCGGAACTGATGGCGATCGCCGACCGTTTGCAGAAAGAAGGTGGTGATAACCGTCGTGAAGTGGCGGCGCTGAGCATGATGTCGCTGACTCAGCGCTTGGCTGCCGGCACCCAGACCTTCACCACGCCCGGCTCGGCCCAGAACGCGGTGGTCACCATCCTGGGCGACATCGAAGCGCTGAACGCGATCATCGACGGCCTGCTCGATGGCGGCGGCAAGCTCGGTCTTAGCCCGCTGACCGACCTCGAACAGCGCATGCGCCTGACGCGCATCCGCGATGGCTTCCAGCAGTACGCCGACACCGTCACCCCGCTGCTGGGCAACCTGACCAGCTACGCGCGCGCGCGCGCCGCCGAGCGCGTGATCTGGCGCGACAACGAAGCGCTGCGCGTGATGCTGGTCGACCTGCACCGCAGCTACCAGCAGGATCAAGGCGAAACCAGCGGCTGGCTGTGGCTGACGATCGGCGCCGCCCTGTTCACGCTGTTCTCGGCGCTGGGTATTTCGCGCTCGATGCTGGCCGAATCGCGCGAGCGTGCGCGCGGCGCCGACGAGCGGCGCCACGAAGCCGAAGCGATGCGCCAGCTGGCCCAGGTCAAGGAAGAACAAGCAAAGGCTACCAACGACCAGAACCAGGCCGCAATTCTGCGCCTGATGAACGAATTGCAGGAAGTCGCCGACGGCGACTTGACGGTGCAGGCCACGGTGTCGGAAGACATCACCGGTGCGATCGCCGACTCGGTCAACTACACGGTCGAAGAACTGCGCGAACTGGTGGTGCGCGTGATTCGCACCGCCGAGCAGGTGGCACAGGCGTCGAACGGCGCGCAGCAAGTCTCGAGCGAGTTGCTGGGCGCGGCCGAGCAGCAGTCGCGCGAGATCCAGGATGCCTCGACCACCGCGCTGCGCCTGGCAGGCTTGATTACCGAGGTATCGCGTTCTGCGGTCGAATCGGCCGACGTGGCGCGCCAGTCGGTGGTGGCCGCGGACCAGGGCGCGACCGCGGTGCAGAACGCGATCCGCGGCATGCAGGAGATCCGCGAGCAGATCCAGGAAACCTCGAAGCGCATCAAGCGCCTGGGCGAATCGTCGCAGGAAATTGGCGAGATCACCGACCTGATCGCGGACATCACCGAACAGACCAACGTGCTGGCGCTGAACGCTGCGATCCAGGCCGCATCGGCCGGCGAAGCGGGTCGCGGCTTTTCGGTCGTGGCCGAAGAGGTGCAGCGCCTGGCGGAACGCTCGGGCGACGCGGCCAAGCAGATCGGCGCGCTGGTGCGCACCATCCAGACCGACACCCACGATGCGGTGGCGGCGATGGAAAAATCGACCCAGGGCGTGGTCGAAGGCGCGCGCCTGTCGGATGCTGCCGGCGCCGCGCTGGCCGACATCTCGCGCGTCTCGAACCGCCTCGGTGAACTGATCAAGGACATGTCGACCGCCACCGAGCGCCAGGCCACCAAGGCCGGCGGCGTGGCGCAGAAGATGCAGCAGATCCTGGCCGTGACCGAACATACCCAGCAGGGCACGCGCCAGACCGCCCAATCGATCCACGAGCTGGCAAGCCTGGCCCAGGAGCTGAAGGATTCGGTGTCGCGCTTCCGCGTGGTATCCTGACCGGCCCCCAATGACGACCCTGAACTCGATGCGCTCCAGCAGTTTCGATACCGGCCCCCTGTCCTGGGTCATCGACGAAATCCGTGACGCGCTGGCGCGCGCGGGCGACGCATTGCGCGATGCCACCAAGCGCGCACCCGAGGCGCAGCCGACGCTGCTGCTGCACGCGAAAAGCCACCTGCACCAGGCCCACGGCGCCCTGCAAATGGTCGATGTCGAGGGCGTCGGCACGTATACCGGCGCCGCCGAGGCGGTGCTCGAGCGATTCAAGGACGGCCAGCTGCCGTGCACCCTTGAACACACGCAAGTGGTGCTGGACGCATTCCAGGCGCTGGGCGAATACCTCGATGAACTGCTGGCCGGCGCCGCCCAGCAGCCGGCGCGATTGTTCCCGTATTACCGTGACATGGTCGAGAGCCTGGATGCGCGCAAGGTGCATCCGGCCGACCTGCTGCCGTTGGACCTGACTTCCTTGCCGGATTTACCCGCCGTGGGTGGCGACGGCGAGATCGACATCGCCGCTTGCCGCAGCCGTTTCGAAAAAGCGTTGCTGCCGTACCTGAAAGCCGGCGACGAAGAAGGCCGGCGCGTCCACGCCGCCGAACTGCAGGGCGCCATCGCGCCGATCGCCGCCGCGCAGGCCGCGCCGCGCGCGCGCCTGTTCTGGCAATCGATGCACGCCTTTGCCGGCGTGGTTGCCGACGGCCAGGTCGACAGCGACTTGTACATCAAGCAGCTGTTCGGCCAGATCAACCTGCAACTGCGGCGCCTGGCCAAGGGCGAGATCGATGCACCGGAAGCGATGCTGCGCGACGCGCTGTTCTTTGTCGCCGCCGCGCGCGAGCCGGGCGAAGAAGCGCGTGCGTTGCGCACGGCGCTCGGCCTCGATGGCATGGTGCCGCATGATTATGCCGAGCGCCGCTACGGCAAGCTCGATCCGGCCGCGTTGCAGGAAGCGCGCGCAGCATTGGCGCGCACCAAGTCGGACTGGGACCGCATCGCCGGTGAAGGCCAGCTCGATAACGCGGTGGAGCATGACTTCAACGATGCGCTGGCGCGCCTGGCCGGCGCCAGCGAAAAGCTGGGCGCGCCCGCGTTGGCGCAGCTGTTGCGCGAACTCGGTCGCGCCGCCAACGATTCGGTGCAGTCGGGCCGCGACGACCAGTTCGGGCTCGAGATGGCGGCCGCCATGCTGTTCGTCGAAAATGGCCTGGACCAGCTGCGCCAGCTGCCCGACGATTTCGCCGAGAACGCCGAAGCGGTCGGCGCGCGCTTGCTGGCGCTGGCCGCCGGCGAGACCCCGCCCGATGCCCCCCAGTGGCAGGGCGAATTGGCGCGCCAGATCCAGCAGGGCCAGACCGTGGCGGTGCTGGCGAACGAAATCAAGGCCGGGCTGCGCCAGATCGAGAAGCTGCTCGACGCGTATTACGACGACCCGTCGAAACGCGCGGTGCTCGAGCAAGCCACGCCGGTGCTGCATCAGCTGCACGGCGCTTTCGCCATTCTCGACCTGGAGCAGGCGGTGCTGGCCACGCGCCACGTGGAAGAGGCGGTGCGCGCACTGGCCGAGACCGACGGCGCGGTGACCAGCCAGCACGCGTCGCTGCACAACATCGCCCAGAACATCGGCGCGCTCGGCTTCTTCGCCGATCTGCTGGCGCAGGACAGCGAGGCGGCCAAAGGGCGCTTCACGTTTGATGTCGACAAGGGCTTGCTGCGCGAGCTGCCGTTCGAATTCGTCGAGACGGCGCCGGACGACGTGCAAGCGCCGGAGGTTCCGGAGAACGAAGCGCCGGGCGTCGACGCCGAGCTGCTCGAGATCTTCATCGCCGAAGCGCAAGAGGTGCTGGCTTTCGTGGTGCAGGCGCTGCCGCGCGCGGCCGACGAACCGGGTAACCAGGAAACCCTGACCCAGCTGCGCCGTTCGTTCCACACGCTCAAGGGCAGCAGCCGCATGGTGGAGCTGGAAGCGTTCGGCGCCACCGCCGCCGCCATCGAGCGCGTGATGAACGTATGGCTGGCCGAGGGCCGCGCCGCCACCGCCGACTTGCTGGCGCTGCTGGCGCATGCGTATGCGGAGCTCGATGGCTGGGTGGCCGACCTGGCCGCAGGACGCGCGCCGGAACGCGATGGCGCGGCCTTGATCGAGGCTGCGGCGCGGGTGCAGGAGGGCGGTCCGTTCGAGGCGCAGGTTGAAGAGCTGATTGAACCGGAAGCCGAAGCGCTGGTGCTGGATGACCTGATCGACGCGCCGCAGATTGACGTCAACCCGCTGGAGCCGGACGACATTCCGCTACTGGATGCGCCGATCGAGCTGCCGGGTGCAGCCAGCGTGCAGCGCGTGGGCGACCTGCACATTCCGCAGGCACTGCACGACGTCTACCTGACTGAAGCCGACGCGCTGTGCGCCACGTTGGAAGGGGCCTTTGCCGCACTGCGCCTGCATCCCGACGAAGCCCTGGCGCCGGATGCGGTGACGGCAGCGCACACGCTGGCCGGCACCTCGGCCACGGTCGGCTACACGGTGCTGTGCGAACTGGCGCATGCGCTGGAAACGACGCTGGAGCAGCTGGACGCAAGCGGCGCCACGCTCGATAGCGGCGAGCACGATCTGTTCGATGCCACGCTGTCGCGCATCCGCACCATGCTGCAGGTCTTCACGTTGGGCGAACTGGCGCCGGCGCAGCCGGACCTGATCGAACAACTGGCCGCGCTGCGCGAGCGCCTGGCCAGCCGCCAGGCGGCCAACGTGTATGGCGATGTCGCACCGGCGCTGGCGCACAAGCTGGACGAATTGTTCGCGGCCGCCTATCAGGACTTGCTGGCCACGCCGCCTGCGTTCGAAGCGCGCGCGGTGCCGGAAGCAGCGCCGAAGCAGTCGACGACCGACGACGTCGACGACCTGTTCGATTCGTTTGTCGACGACCTGTTCGACGCCCCTTCGTCGCCAGAAGATGCGCCGTTCGTGGCGGTGACGCCGGATGAAGCGGTGCTGCTGGAGCAGGAACCCGAACCGGAACTCGAAGCACAGCCGGAATTCGACACCGAAAACCTTGAGGTCTCCGAGACCGAACTGACCGGCGCCGGCCTGTATGCCGACGAGATCGACCCCGACCTGCTGCCCGTGTTCCTGGAAGAAGCGGCCGACCTGCTGCCGCAGATCGGCCACGACCTGCGCCAGTGGCAGCAGGATCCGTCGAATGCGGCCATCGCGCAGGGCATGCAGCGCGCCCTGCACACGGTCAAGGGCAGCGCGCGCATGGCCGGCGCGATGCGCCTCGGCCAGCATGCGCACGAACTGGAAACCCAGATCGAGAACATGGTCCACGCCGGCACCAAGGCATTGCCGCCGACTGCGTTCGACGAGCTGCTGGCCAACTACGACGCGGCGATGCTGCTGTTCGAGGGCTTGCAGCAGCCAGCGCAAAGCGACGAGCAACCGGCGGCAGCTGCGGCCACGCTGCCCGAGCCAACCACGCGCGCGCCGCTGGTGCGCGTGCGCGCCGACATCCTCGATCGCGTCGTCAATGGCGCCGGCGAAGTCTCGATCACGCGCTCGCGCCTGGAAAACCGCATCGGCACGCTGAAAGGTTCGCTCGGCGACTTCTCGGACAACGTGGCGCGCCTGCGCCGCCAGTTGCGCGAGATCGAGATGCAGGCCGAGTCGCAGATCGCGTCAACCCTGTCGATCTCGGGCGAACGCGAATTCGATCCGCTCGAATTCGACCGCTTCACGCGCTTGCAGGAACTGACGCGCATGCTGGCCGAGAGCGTTGACGACGTCGCCTCGTTCCAGGAAAGCCTGGCGCGCACGGTGGACGGCACGCTCGACGAACTGTCGTCGCAGGCGCGCATGACACGCGACCTGCAGCGCGACTTGATGCGAGTGCGGATGGTGCCGTTTGCGAGCCTCTCGGAACGCCTGTTCCGTGTCGCGCGCCAGACCGCGAAAGAAACCGACAAGCGCGTCAACCTCGACATCCGCGGCGGCTCGGTCGAGATCGACCGCGGCGTGCTGGAACAGATGGCGGCGCCGTTCGAGCACCTGCTGCGCAACGCCATCGTGCACGGCATCGAAGCGCGCGACGCGCGCCAGGCGGCCGGCAAGGCAGAGACGGGCGAACTGCTGGTGCAGGTCAGCCAGCACGGCAACGAAGTCGTGATCGTGTTCGGCGACGACGGCGCGGGGCTCGACCTGGACCGGATCCGCGCCAAGGCGCTGGACGCCGGCCTGCTGGGCGAGGATGACGCATCGGACGCCGACGTGGCCGAACTGATTTTCGAACCAGGCTTCTCGACCGCCGACACCCTGACCGAACTGGCCGGGCGCGGCGTCGGCATGGACGTGGTGCGTTCCGAAGCGCGCACGCTGGGCGGGCGGGTTGCAGTCGACTCGACGCCGGGACAGGGCGCGCGCTTCACCATCCATCTGCCGCTGACGTTGGCCGTGGCGCAGGTGGTGCTGGTGACAGCGGGCGGGCGCACGCACGCGGTGCCGTCGACGCTGGTGGCGCAGGTGCAGCATGTGCGCGAGGTCGAGCTGACGGCAGCGATTCAATCGGGCAGCATCGAACTGGCCGGCCAGTCGCTGGCGCTCCATGCGTTGCCCGATCTGCTGGGCGAAGCCGGAGAAGAATCTGCAGTATCAAGCCAGCGTTCGACGCCGGTGCTGGTGCTGCAAGGCGGCAGCGGGCGCATCGCGCTGCGCGTGGACGAGGTGCTGGGCAACCGCGAAGTGGTGGTCAAGAACATCGGCCCGCAGCTGTCGCGCGTGCCGGGCATCGCCGGCGCCACGGTGCTGGGTTCGGGCGAGATCGTGCTGATCCTCGATCCGGTGACGCTGTCGCAGCAGCCCAATAGCGGCGCGGCGCGCATCAAGCCCGACGTGGTGCGTCAGGCGCGCCGGCCGAGCGTGATGGTGGTCGACGATTCGCTGACGGTGCGGCGCGTGACGCAGCGCTTGCTCGAGCGCGAAGGCTACCGGGTCATGCTGGCCAAGGACGGCGTCGAAGCGCTCGAATTGTTCGAGGGCGGGGCGCCGGACCTGATGCTGGTCGATATCGAGATGCCGCGCATGGATGGTTTCGATTTGACGCGCCAGCTGCGTGCCAGCGAAGCGACGCGCGAGATCCCCATCATCATGATTACTTCGCGCACGGCCGACAAGCACCGCAACGTGGCGCTGGGGCTGGGCGTGAATGCGTATTTCGGCAAGCCGTATCAGGAAAATCTACTGTTGGCCGCAATCGAGGAACTGCTGCATCGTGATGCCTGACGTGACGGGGTGACGGCGTCAATCGTCGCCATCGTCCGCATCGTCAGCCACTGGCACAACCTTCTTCACCACCGCAAACCGCTCCAGCGTCCTCCTGCGCGCCTTGTCGTGATCCACGACCGGCTCCGGATAATCGCGCCCCAGCACCACCCCGCGTTCGGCCAATGCTTCCACCTTCACCAGCCATGGCGCGTGAATCTGCTTCGTATCAAGTTTGGCCAGCTGCGGCAGATAACGCCGAATGAACTCCCCGCGCGCATCAAAACGCTGCGACTGCGTCACCGGATTGAAAATCCTGAACCACGGCTGCGCATCGCACCCGGTCGACGCCGCCCACTGCCAGCCGCCGTTGTTGGACGCCATATCGTAGTCATTGAGCTTGAGCGCGAAATAGCGCTCGCCGCGGCGCCAGTCGACGCCGAGATCCTTGGTCAGGAAGCTGGCCGTCACCATGCGCAGGCGGTTGTGCATGAAGCCCGTTTCGTTGAGCTGGTGCATCGCTGCATCGACCAGCGGATAGCCGGTGCGACCCTCGCACCAGGCCGCGAACAAATCATCGGCTTGGGCGTCGCCATCCCACTGCACCGCATCGAACGCCGGCTTGAACGAGCGCTCGGCCACATGCGGATTGCGGTACAGCACCATCGCATAGAAGTCGCGCCAGATCAGTTCCGACAGCCATACCGGGGCGCCCGTGCCGCCCGCGCCCGAGAGCACCAGCTGCTGCGCGGTGCGTACCAGATGCCGCACCGAGGTGGTGCCGAAGCGCAGGTGCGCCGACAGGCGCGACGTGCCGTCCTCAGCCGGAAAATCGCGCGCGCGGCCGTAGTCGCCCATGTCATCGACAAAGGCTTCGAACAGTTCCTCGGCCCCTTCCATTCCGGCCGGCAGCGGCGGCTCGCCTGACATAAAACCGATGTCCTCCAGCGCCGGCAGGGCAGGGGACGATGACGGCGGCGCTGCGAACACATGCGCCACCGCGTCGATCGGATACGCCGCCAGCGTATCGGGCCGCGCCGCCAACCGCTTGAGCCAGGCGTTTTTATACGGTGTGAACACCGAGAACGCGCCGCCGGCCAGCGTCAGCACCTCGTCCTTCTCGAAGATCACCTGATCCTTGTGGCTCTCGAACGTGCGTCCGGCAGCGCCCAGGCGCTCGGCCACCAGCGCGTCGCGCGCGATCGCCGCCGGTTCGTAGTCGGTGCTGGCGTGCACCGTGTCGACGCCGAGCTCCTCGGCCAGGGACAGAACCTCGTCTGGCGCGCTGCCATGGCGCACGATCAGGTAGCCTCCGAGCTGGCGCAGGCCGGCGTCGAGGCTGGCCAGGCTGGCGTGGATGAAGCGCAGCCGGCGGTCGTCGCGCGGCAGGTGCTGCAGGATGTCGGTGTCGTACACGAACACGCAATGCACCTCGCGCGAACTCGACAGGGCCTGGTAGAGCGCGGCATGGTCGAAGGCGCGCAGGTCACGCCGGAACCAGACCAAAGACTTGCTTGTGTTCATCACTATGTGCGAGGTCAAGGCGGGAGCAGATTTTACTGCCCATGATGGGCCCCGGGGGCCGCGCGCGGCGATGCTTCCGATGGTCGGCGGGTCAAATGGGTGTAAACTAATGAAAAGCTCAATGTTGTGGTCTGGATTGTTGACGATAACTTGGCTTTGAGCTGTTTATGTATTAACGGGAGTGCGCCTTTTTGAGAGTACGCGAATGAAAAAAAGCAAAGTTGGCAAAACTCTACCGATGCCAGGCATGCCCCGCGAACAAGACGATCCGCTCGTGGAAGCCGGCCCTGCAGCGTCGGGCCTGAACCTGGCAAACCACTTCCTGATCGCCATGCCATCGATCCAGGATCCGGTGTTCGGCGGCACCGTCGTCTATGTCTGCGAGCACAACGACAAGGGCGTGCTCGGCGTGGTCATCAACAAGCCGACCGACATGACCATGGAAACCCTGTTCGACCGCGTCGACCTGAAGCTGGCCGAAGGCTTGCGCGCGACCGTGGTGGACGAGCCGATCATGTTCGGCGGCCCGGTCCAGGACGACCGCGGCTTCGTGCTGCATTCCCCTGGCGGGCGCTATTCGTCGTCGCTCAGCGTCACCGACGATGTCGCGTTCACCACCTCGATCGACGTGCTCGAGGCGGTCGCCAGTGGCGGCGGTCCGGCGCGCATGCTGGTCTCGATCGGCTATGCCGGCTGGAGCCCGGGGCAGCTGGAAGAAGAAATCTCGCGCAACGGCTGGCTGACGGTGGGCGCCGACGTGCGCGTGCTGTTCGAGCTGCCAATCGAGGAGCGCTACAACGCCGCCATCAAACTGCTGGGAATCGATCCACTGATGCTCGCTACCGAAGCCGGCCATGCGTGACCTGAACCACACGCATGGTTGATATTGTTTTAGGCTTCGACTTCGGCATCAAACGGATCGGCGTCGCTATGGGCAACACCCTGACTGGGCAAGCCCAGCCGCTACGCGTGATTTCCGCGATCGACAACGCCACCCGCTTCAAGGTGATCGGCGAGCTGATCGCCGAATGGCAGCCGGCGCGCCTGGTCGTGGGCGAGCCGCGCCATCCTGACGGCGCCGAACACGACATGACCCTGCGCAGCCGCCGCTTCGCCAACCAATTGCATGGCCGCTTCGACTTGCCCGTGGAACTGGTCGACGAGCGTTATTCGTCGGCCGTGATCCAGGCCAGGCGCGGCGAGAAAATCGACGACCGGGCGGCCGCCATCATTTTGCAACAATACTTTGACGCTCATGCCAACAACTACTGATTTTGACGCCGAAGCGCTCTATCGCGAGCTGCTGGGCCAGGTCCGCGCGGGCCTGGCCGGCGTGCAGGATGCGGCCATCGTCGGCATCCATTCCGGCGGCGCCTGGCTGGCCGAACGGCTGGCGCACGACCTCGACCTGACCGCCCGCCTGGGCTCGATCGACGTTTCGTTCTACCGCGACGACTACGCGCGCAAGGGCCTGCATCCCGATGTGAAACCGACCCACATCCGCTTCGCGGTCGACGGCGCCACCGTGGTGCTGGTCGACGACGTGCTGCAGACCGGCCGCACCGTGCGCGCCGCGATCAATGTGCTGTTCGACTACGGCCGCCCGAGCTGCATCCGCCTGGCGGCGCTGGCCGACCGCGGCGGACGCGAACTGCCGGTCGCGCCGGACTATGTCGGCATCCGCACCACCCTGGACGCGCACGGGTCGCTGTGTTTGCAGCGCCTCGAGTCCGGCCAACTTTCGCTCACCATCGAACAAGACAATGGCGATCCTGAACAATAATCCGCAACTGAACAAACACGGCGAACTGCAGCACCTGATCACCATCGAGGGGCTCAAGAAGGCGCACATCGACCATATCCTCGATACTGCATCGAGCTTCGTCGGCATCTCGGACCGCGAGGTCAAGAAGGTGCCGCTGATGCGCGGTAAAAGCGTGTTCAACCTGTTCTTCGAAAACTCCACGCGCACCCGGACCACCTTCGAGATCGCCTCGAAGCGCCTGTCGGCCGACGTCATCAACCTGAACATCCAGGCCTCGTCGACCACCAAGGGTGAGTCGCTGCTCGACACCATCGACAACCTGGCGGCAATGCATGCAGACATGTTCGTGGTGCGCCACTCGCAGTCGGGCGCGCCGTACATGATTGCCCAGCACTTGAACCGCACCCGTTCGGACGTGCACGTGGTGAACGCCGGCGACGGCCGCCATGCGCACCCGACCCAGGGTCTGCTGGACATGTACACGATCCGCCACTACAAGAAAGACTTTACCAATCTGCGCGTGGCCATCGTCGGCGACATCCTGCACAGCCGCGTGGCGCGTTCGGACATCCACGCCCTGACCACGCTGGGCGTGCCCGAGGTACGCGCGATCGGCCCGCACACGCTGCTCCCCGGCGGCCTGGATCAGATGGGCGTGCGCACCTTCACCAACATGGATGAAGGCCTGAAAGACGTCGACGTGATCATCATGCTGCGCCTGCAGAACGAACGCATGAGCGGCGCGCTGCTGCCGTCGGCGCAGGAATACTTCAAGAGCTATGGCCTCACGCCCGAGCGCCTGGTCCTGGCCAAGCCGGATGCGATCGTGATGCACCCGGGCCCGATGAACCGCGGCGTCGAGATCGATTCGGCGGTGGCCGATGGCAGCCAGGCGGTGATCCTGCCGCAGGTGACCTTCGGCATCGCGGTGCGGATGGCGGTGATGAGTATTTTGGCGGGAACCCACGCATGAACATTCATATCAAGAACGGGCGCGTGATCGACCCGGCGCACGGCATCGACGCCGTGCAAGACCTGTTTATCGCCGACGGCAAGATCGTGGCCGGCGGCGCGGATTTCAACGCAGAACAGACCATCGACGCGAACGGCCTGGTGGTCGCGCCCGGCCTGGTCGACCTGTCGGCGCGCCTGCGCGAGCCGGGCTACGAATACAAGGCCACGCTCGAATCCGAGCTGCAGGCCGCGATGCAGGGCGGCGTCACCTCGCTGGTGTGCCCGCCCGACACCGATCCGGTGCTGGACGAACCGGGCCTGGTCGAGATGCTCAAGCACCGCGCGCGCATCGTCGACGCGGCCAATGTGCATCCGCTGGGCGCACTGACCGTCGGCCTGAAAGGCAAGGCGCTGACCGAGATGGCCGAACTGACCGAAGCCGGCTGCGTCGGCTTCGCCCAGGCCGAAGAGCCGATCCTCGACACCAACGTCATGCTGCGCGCGATGCAGTATGCGAAGACCTTCGGCTACACCGTCTGGCTGCGCCCGCAAGATCCGCACATCGGCATCGGCGGCGTGGCCCACAGCGGCCCGCTGGCGTCGCGCCTTGGCCTGTCGGGCGTGCCGGTGATGTCCGAAACCATCGCGCTGCACACGATTTTTGAACTGATGCGCGCCACCGGCGCGCGCGTGCACCTGTGCCGCATTTCGTCCGCCGCCGGCCTGGAACTGATCCGCGCCGCCAAGAAGGAAGGCTTGCCAGTCTCCGCCGACGTCGGCGTGCACCATCTGCACATGACCGACGCCGACATCGGCTTCTTCGACTCCAACGCGCGCCTGACGCCGCCGCTGCGCTCGGCACGCGACCGCGACGCGATCCGCGCCGCGCTGCTCGACGGCACGGTCGATGCGGTGTGTTCGGATCACACCCCGGTCGACGACGACGAAAAGCTGCTGCCGTTCGGCGAAGCCTCGCCCGGCGCCACCGGCCTGGAACTGCTGCTGTCGCTGACCCTCAAGTGGGCGCAGGAGCAGCATGGCGGCGACAGCGCGGCAACGTCGCCAGTGCTGGCGCAGGCCATCGGCAAGCTGACGCACGAAGCGGCGCGCATCGCCGGCCTGGCTGCCGGTACGCTGGCCGTGGGCGCAGCGGCCGACGTGGTGCTGTTCGACCCGGATGCGCGCTGGCTGGTCGAAAGCCGCGCGCTGGCCAGCCAGGGCAAGCACACGCCGTTCCTCGGCTACGAGCTGGCAGGGCAGGTCAGGACCACCATCGTGCGCGGCCGCGTGGCGTACCAGCGCCAGGACCAGCATTGATCCACCCGCCCGGCGTTTTGTTTGCGCGCCGGGCCATCGATTTTTATCATCGTGAAGATTCGCCTCGCCTGGCGCCTTGTGCGCGTTGCCGTCCACCTGTGTGAAGGATTGGCGACTTGCGCGCTGGTGTTTCCATGGGCCTCGAACCGCCTGCGCCAACGCATGACGCGCGGCTGGTCGCGGCGCCTCCTGGCGCTGTGCCGGGTGCGCGTCGAACAGGCTGCCGGCGCGCCGGCGCTGGAGCACGCGCTGGTGGTGGCCAACCATGTCTCGTGGCTCGACATCTTCGTCATCAACGCCGTCAATCCCTGCCGCTTCGTGGCCAAGGCCGAGATCCGCGCCTGGCCGGTGATGGGCTGGCTGGCGGCCGGCGCCGGCACCATCTTCATCGCGCGCGGCAACCGGCGCGAGTTGCGGCATGTGTTCAAGGGGCTGGTGGATGTGCTGCAGGCCGGCCAGCGGGTGGCGCTGTTCCCGGAAGGGACTACCGGGGTTCAAGGGCAGGTGCTGCCGTTTCACGCCAACCTGTTCGAGGCGGCGGTCGATGCGGGCGTGCAGGTGCAGCCGTATGCGCTGGTGTATGTCGGCGCCGATGGGGGCTATCATGCGTCGATCGATTACGTGGGCGAGACCACCTTTGTCGACAGCCTGTTCAGGATTTTGCAGGGGCCGCCGGTGACAGCGCGGCTGGCGTGCCTGGCGCCGCTGGCGGGGCAGGGCGCGCATCGGCGCGAGCTGGCGGCGGCGGCGCAAGTGGCGGTGCAAGAAGCCGTGGAGCCGACGGCAAAAACCAGCACCGCTGTCGTATGACGGTTTTTAGAGCGCCTAACAAAACCTCCACGGCTGCGTTGCATGGGCTCGCCGTACAGCCGTACTGCCTTCGCCCATGCGCCTTGCCCTGAAGGTTTTGTTAGGCGCTCTAAGATAAAGGGTGGCGTTTATCGCTTGCCGCTGTGCGCGCGATACTCCGGACAATCCACCTGCAACAACGAGCGATCGTCCAGGCACATCGCCGTCAACTTCCCGCCCCACACGCAGCCGCTATCGAGCCCGATCAGATCCGGCCGCTCGATCAATCCCAGCGCCGACCAGTGCCCGAACACCAGCGTCACATCGCGCGTGCGGCGCTGCGGCAGATCGAACCATGGCACCAGTCCCGAGCCTTCCGGCCCGGCTTCGCTTTCCTTGTGCTTGAAATCCATGCGACCGTCCGCCGTGCACAGGCGCATGCGGGTCAGCGCATTGACGATACAGCGCAGTCGCGCCATGCCTTCCAAATTGTCGTCCCACAGGTCCGGATCGTTGCCGTACATCGCACCCAGAAACGCGATATAGCCGTCCGAACGCAGCACCGCTTCGACTTCGCCCGCCAGCGCCATGGTCTGCGCCGCATCCCACTGCGGCGCCACGCCGGCGTGCACCAGCAGGTGATTGTCGACCAGCATGGCCAGCGGACGCGCGCGCAGCCAGGTGATCAGCTCGTCGCGGTCGGGCGCGGCCAAAATCTCGTCGAGAGTGTCCGAGCGGCTCATGCGCTGGGCGCCGACCGCCACCGCGATCAGGTGCAGGTCGTGGTTGCCGAGCAGTGCTTCGATGCGCCCGCCGCTCGATTCGGACAGCGCCTTCATGCGCCGCAGCGCACCCAGCGAATCCGGGCCGCGATTGATCAGGTCGCCCACAAAGAGAATGCGCGCGTCATGGCCGCCCGCTTCGAAGATATGTTCCAGCAGCAGCTCTGCTTCGTTCACGCAACCCTGGAGGTCGCCGATGGCGTAGGTTTTCATGTTCTTATTGTGACAGGACCGTCAGGCCCTGCGCCATGTCGATGGAAAGGACGGGTTCACGTAGAATGACTGGTGAACTTATTGCTTTGGCGGATGATACTAAATGATTTTGGTCACTGGTGGTGCTGGTTTTATCGGATCGAACTTCATTCTCGACTGGCTGGCCGCATCGAGGGAGCCGGTCGTGAACCTCGACCAGCTCACGTATGCGGGCAACCTGGAAAACCTGGCCAGCCTGGGCGACGATCCGCGCCACCTGTTCGTGCGCGGCGACATCAACGATGCCGCCCTGGTCGCGGCGCTGCTGCGTCAGCACCGCCCACGCGCGATGTTGCACTTTGCCGCCGAGAGCCACGTCGATCGCTCGATCCATGCGCCGGGCGAGTTCGTGCAAACCAATGTGCAGGGCACCTACACACTGTTGGAAGCGGCGCGCGCGTATGTCGCTGAACTAGGTGAAGCCGAACGCACGGCGTTTCGCTTTCTGCACGTCTCGACCGACGAAGTGTACGGCACCCTGGGACCGCACGACCCCGCCTTCAGCGAGACCACGCCGTACGCGCCGAACAGCCCGTACGCAGCCTCGAAAGCGGCCTCGGACCACCTGGTGCGCGCCTGGCACCATACCTATGGCCTGGCGACCCTGACCACCAACTGTTCGAACAACTACGGCCCCTACCAGTTCCCCGAAAAGCTGATTCCCCTGATGATTGCCAACGCCCTGGCCGGCAAACCATTGCCGGTGTACGGCGACGGCCAGCAGGTGCGCGACTGGTTGTATGTGGGCGACCACTGCGCCGCGATCCGGCGCGTGCTCGAGGCCGGCCAGCCGGGGCAGATGTACAACATCGGCGGCTCCAACGAAATGAGCAACCTCAACGTGGTCCATGCGCTGTGCGATATTCTCGACCGGCTCGTGCCCACGGAGCACAGCCGGCGCGGACAGATCGCTTTCGTGGCCGACCGCCCGGGACACGACCGCCGCTACGCGATCGATGCCGGCAAGATCCGGCGCGAACTCGGCTGGCAGCCGGCGCACGACGTCGCGACCGGCCTTGAGCACACTGTACGCTGGTATCTCGAGCATCAGGGCTGGGTGCAAAGAATCCAGAGCGGCGCTTATCAAGAATGGGTCGAACGTAACTACGGCGCGCGGGGGCAGGCATGATCGGGCAAGCACAAGGACAAGCACGCAAGGGCATCATCCTGGCCGGCGGCTCCGGCACGCGCCTGTATCCGATGACCGTGGCCGTGTCCAAGCAATTGCTGCCGGTGTACGACAAGCCGATGATCTATTACCCTCTGACGACGCTGATGCTGGCCGGCATCCGCGACATCCTGATCATCTGCACCCCGCACGACCAGCCCCGCTTCGCGCAATTGCTCGGCGACGGTAGCCAGTGGGGCCTGAACCTGCAGTATGCGGTGCAGCCCAAGCCCGAGGGCCTGGCCCAGGCTTACCTGATCGGGCGCCGCTTCATCGCTGGCCAGCCGTCGGCCCTGATCCTGGGCGACAACCTGTACTACGGCGACGGCCTCGAGCCGCGCATGCTGGCCGCCGGGGCGCGCGGCGAAGGCGCGACCGTGTTCGCCTACCATGTGCTCGATCCGCAGCGCTATGGCGTGGTGGAATTTGACGAGCGCTTCAAGGCAATCTCGATCGAGGAAAAGCCGGCGCAGCCGAAGTCGAGCTACGCCGTTACCGGCCTGTATTTCTACGACGGCCAGGTGGCTGACATCGCCGCCTCGATCGCCCCGTCCGCGCGCGGCGAACTCGAGATCACCGACGTGAATCGAGCCTACCTCGAGGCCGGCAAGCTGCACGTCGAGCTGATGGGCCGTGGCTTCGCCTGGCTCGATGCCGGTACCTGCGATTCGCTGCTGGACGCGTCGCAATTCATTTCCACCATTGAGCACCGCCAGGGCCTGAAGATCGGCGTCCCTGAAGAAGTGGCGTATCGGCGCGGCTACATCGACGCCGCTGCGCTGGAAGTGTTGGCGGCGCCGATCGGCAACAGCAGCTACGGCCAGTACCTGCTGCGCGTGTTGAAAGACCGGGTGCCGCGATGAAGTGCAGCGCCACCGCGCTGGCCGGCGTGTTCTTGCTCGAGCCGCAGGTGTTCGAAGACGAGCGCGGCTTTTTCTATGAGAGCTACAACGCGCGCCGTTTTCGCGACGCGATCGGCATCGAGCCGGACTTCGTGCAGGACAACCATTCGCGCTCGCAGCGCGGCGTGGTGCGCGGACTGCATTACCAGGTGGGCGTCGCGCAAGGAAAGCTGGTGCGCGTGATCGCCGGCAGCGTGTACGACGTGGTGGTCGACCTGCGCCGCAGTTCGCCCACCTTTGGGCAATGGACCGGCGCTGAACTATCGAGCGAGAACCGGCGTCAGTTGTGGGTGCCGCCCGGTCTGGCGCACGGCTTCGTCACCTTGAGCGAGCAGGCTGAATGCCTCTATAAAACCGCCGGTTACTGGTCCCCCGAGCACGAGCGCACGCTGCTGTGGAACGACCCGGCGCTGGGCATCGACTGGCCGCTGCCGTGCACGCCGATCCTGTCTTTGAAAGACCAGGCCGGCACACCGCTATGCGATGCCGAGGTGTTCGCATGAAGATCCTGCTCACCGGCGTCGACGGCCAGGTTGGCTACGAGCTGCTGCGCTGCCTGCAGGGCCTGGGAGACATCGTTGCCTGTGGCCGCGACCGGCTCGACCTGGCCAACCTGGACCAGGTGCGCGACTGCGTGCGCCACCTGGCGCCGGACCTGATCGTCAATGCCGCCGCCTACACCGCGGTCGACCGCGCCGAGAGCGAGCCCGAGCTTGCCTTGCGCGTAAACGCCCAGGCCCCCGGCGTGATGGCGCTGGTCGGGCGCGAGGTGGGGGCGGCGCTGGTGCACTTTTCGACCGACTACGTGTTCGACGGCGCCAAGGACGCGCCGTATGTCGAGGGCGACCGCACGGCGCCGCTCAACGTCTATGGCGAAACCAAGATGCTGGGCGAGCAGGCGATCGTCTCGTCCGGCATTCCCTACCTGATCCTGCGCACCAGCTGGGTGTACGGGATGCACGGCAATAACTTCCTGCGCACGATGCTGCGCCTGGCCGCCAGCGGGGACGAAGTGCGGGTGGTCGACGACCAGATCGGCGCGCCGACCTGGAGCCGCACCGTGGCCCAGAGCACGGCCCACATCCTGGCCCAGGCCCAGGTGGGTGGCCCGCGCTGGTGGCGCGAAGCGCGCGGCATGTATCACCTGGCGGCCGGCGGCGAAACCAGTTGGGCCGGCTTTGCGCAAGCGATCATGGAAGAAACCGGCAGCGCTTGCCGCGTGACGCCGATCGCCGGCAGCGACTATCCGCAGACGGCGCGGCGCCCGCACAATTCGCGCCTGAACACGGACAAGCTGACGCACCGCTTTTGCCATCTTCCTGATTGGCGCGAGTCGCTGGCGTTGTGCCTGCGCTGATACAAAACAGCGGCGCTATTCTCTACACCATTTGTGGTTGACGCGGCGGCGCGCACGCCCTTGGTTTGACTCATTTCCAACACGGCGAGCACGATAAAACCTCGGGTCCAGATTTACCGATTCGATCCGGTACAATGAATAAGATGTCATCGGTATTAATCGGCACTGCAGGGTGAATCTGCAACCGATGCGCCTGAAAGCATCCTTGCGTTTGATCTTGAGTTTGACCTGAGTATGACCCCGAGTGCGTCTCCAGAATGCGCACTGGGCCGTGGCTGAATATCTGGTGCTGTAGCTATGCTATTTCCTTGCTGCTCTGCGGTGGAGAAGCGCCGCGAATGGCGCCGAAAGAAAACAATAATGTTCTCCTTTTTCGTGAGCTTCCTGTCCTGTGCATTGCTGACGCTGCTGGTGATTAAAGCCGCGCGCAAAAGCGGGATGGCGCTCGATGGCGATTTCAGCGCGGTACAGAGAGTGCACACGCATGCAGTGGCGCGCCTTGGTGGCATTCCCATTTTTCTCGCCGTCGTCGTCGCTTCCGGAATTTCTGTTTTACGCCAGCCGGGAATGGCGCCATGGCTGATGACCTTGATTGGCTGCGGGGCGATTGCCCTGTCCGGGGGCATTGTCGAAGACTATACCGGCAAGGTATCGCCCGCCCGCCGCCTGCTGCTGACGATGGTGGCCGCTGCGCTCGGGTATTGGCTGCTCGACGCGCGCGTGGTGCGGCTCGACCTGCCGTGGGGCATATGGTCGCTGCAGGCAGAATGGCTGGTGCTGCCATTGACGCTGCTGGCAGTGGCCGGCATTGCCAACGCCATCAACATCATCGACGGTTTCAATGGCCTGGCCAGCGTGGTGTGCATCTTCATGCTGCTGTCGCTGGCCTATGTGGCACTGCAAGTGGGCGATATGTTCGTGCTGGTGGCAGCGCTGATCGTGGCCGGCGCCGCTGCCGGTTTCCTGATCTGGAACTATCCGGTGGGCTTGATTTTCCTTGGCGACGGCGGCGCTTATTTCCTTGGATTTTTACTGGGCGAACTGGCGCTGCTGCTGGTAATGCGCAATCCCGGCGTATCGACCTGGTATGCGGCGCTGCTCCTGATTTATCCCGCGTTTGAAACCGTATTCTCGGCTTATCGGCGTATGTTCGTGCGTGGCAAATCACCAACGCTGCCGGATGGGATTCACCTGCACAGTTTGATATTCCGGCGTATCGTGCAATGGACTGTGGGGCCGCGCGAAGCACGCGCACTGATGAAACGCAACGCGCGTACATCGCCTTATTTATGGCTGTTTTCACTCACTGCGGTGATACCGGCAACGGTGTTCTGGAAAAACACAGCGGTGCTGATGTTTTTCTGTTTGTTGTTCATAATCAGTTACCTCTGGTTGTACGGCCGTATTGTTCGATTCAAGTCCCCGCGTTGGCTTTTTTTAAGCAAGAAGGACTAATGGTGTAATATTGATGTTAGTATATTGCGACAATTGGTGAGAATTCCAAAAGTGACCAATTGCTGAATCTGTATTCATTTTTTAACGAACGAGGAACGATGATGGATCTGTCGAATATGTCCGTAGGCGATATGCGCAACCTGCAAGAGCAAATCAAGCAGGAAATGAAAAAGCGCGAAGTCCAGGATGTGCAAAAAGCGCGTGAACAAATCCAGGCGATTGCGCAAAGCGTTGGTATGTCGCTGAAAGATCTGATCGCCACCAGCGGTCGTGGTTCGAAAGGCGCGTCGGTCGCTGTGCGTTATCGCCACCCGGACGACACCAACCAGCAATGGACCGGCCGCGGCCGTCAGCCAAAGTGGGTCAAGGAATGGGTCGAAGGCGGCAAGTCGATCGACGACCTGCGCGTCTGATTCAATTGCCGCGTCGGCATGCCGCTCCCCAGTCGGAGCGGCATGCCGGGCCCCGGCAATGCGCCGCGGCCCAGCCCCCGTGCCGGTGTTTTCATGACGCCGGCGCCGGCAGCCTGCTGCCATCGTCGCTGTTCGTTCCAGGCTGACTTGTCAGCCAAACCCAGGCAGCATCTCGAAGTGTCATCTGTTCGTCCCTGAAGTTCACCAATCGTCCTCCAATCGTCGCGACGATCCCGCACCACTCCCACGCGTCAGCGCTTGCCGGTACAATAGCAAGCAATTTTGTCATTCCTCCAACACCGGTAGTGATGTCGCCATCAGGCACATGCACGTCGCCCCACGTATTCCAAGGAAGAAAATGGTTGCTCTCTCGAAAACGATCTTCAAGGCCTATGACATTCGCGGCATCATCGACAAGACGCTCGATGCCGGCATCGCGCGCGGCATCGGCCGCGCTTTCGGCGCCGCCGCGCTGGCCAAGGGAGAGCGCAAGGTCGTGATCGGCCGCGATGGCCGCCTGTCCGGCCCGGAGCTCACGAGCGCCCTGGCCGAAGGCTTGCGCGACGCCGGCGTCGACGTCATCGACCTGGGCATGGTCGCCACGCCAATGGTCTACTTCGGCACCAACGTGCTCGACACCCGTTCGGGCATCATGGTCACCGGCAGCCACAATCCGCCCGATTACAACGGCTTCAAGATGGTCATGGCGGGCGAGGCGATCTATGGCGACGCCATCACCGGCCTGCACGACAGCATCGCCGCGTACGACGGCAAGGTCGCCGAACAGCGCGGCGCCTATACCACCCACGACATCCGCGCCGCCTACCTTGAGCGCATCATCGGTGACGTCAAATTGGCGCGCCCGATCAAGATCGTGGTCGACTGCGGCAACGGCGTGGCCGGCGCCTTCGCCGGTGACCTGTTCCGCGGCATGGGCGCGGAAGTGGTCGAACTGTTCTGCGAGGTCGACGGCCACTTCCCGAACCACCACCCGGACCCGGCGCACCCGGAAAACCTGCAGGACGTGATTCGCGCACTGCAGGAAACCGACGCCGAAATCGGCCTGGCGTTTGACGGCGACGGCGACCGCCTCGGCCTGGTGACCAAGGATGGCCAGATCATCTTCCCGGACCGCCAGATGATGCTGTTCGCGGCCGACGTGTTGTCGCGCAATCCCGGCGGCGAGATCCTGTACGACGTCAAGTGCACGCGCCACCTGGCCCCGTACATCGAGCAGCATGGCGGCAAACCGTTGATGTGGAAGACCGGCCACTCGCTGGTGAAGGCCAAGCTGAAGGAAACCGGCGCCCCGCTGGGCGGCGAGATGAGCGGCCATATCTTCTTCAAGGACCGCTGGTACGGTTTCGACGACGGCCTGTACTCGGGCGCGCGCATGCTCGAGATCCTGACGAAAGAAGCCGATTCATCGGCGCTGCTCAACGGCCTGCCGATGGCCAGCAGCACCCCGGAACTGCACCTGCATTTGCAGGAAGGCGAGAACTTCACGCTGATCGACAGCCTGCGCGCCAACGCGACGTTCCCGACCTCGGAAAAGATCAACGACATCGACGGCCTGCGCGTCGAGTATGCGGACGGCTTCGGCCTGGCGCGTTCGTCGAACACGACGCCGGTGGTGGTGCTGCGCTTCGAGGGCGAAAACCCGGAAGCGCTGGCGCGGATCCAGGCCGAATTCAAGAGCGTGATCCTGGCCGCCAAGCCGGACGCCGATTTGCCGTTCTAAAGGTGCACGCTTGAAGATCCTGCTGGTGCGGGTGTCGTCGCTGGGCGACGTGCTGCATAACCTGCCGATGGTGGCCGACCTGCTGCGGCGCCATCCCGGCGCCACGGTCGACTGGGTTGTGGAAGAGGGTTACGTCAGCCTGGTGCGCCTCAATCCCAAGGTGCGCAAGATCATGCCATGGTCGCTGCGGCGCTGGCGCAAGAGCCTGGGCAAGAAAGAGACGCGCGCCGAAATCGGCGCCTTCTTCGCCAACCTGCGCGAAGAAGAATACGATTACGTGTTCGACACCCAGGGTCTGCTCAAGACCGGCATCATCATGGGCGCGGCGCGCATCAGGAAGGGCGGCAAGAAGGTCGGCCTGGCCAACGGCAGCGAAGGCTCGGGTTACGAGGGCATCTCGCGCATCTTCCACACCGATAGCATCCCTTTGAATCCGCGCACGCACGCGGTGGCGCGTGGGCGTCTGGTCGCAGGCAAGGCGCTGGGTTATCCGGTCGATGCGGCGCCCGACTTCGGCCTGCCGGCACCCGATGCGAGCGCACGCCCGTCGTTCCTGCCGCACGAGGATTACGCCGTCTTCTTCCACGGCACCGCGCGCGCGGCCAAGAAGTGGGCCGACGCCAACTGGATCGCGCTGGCCGCCGCGCTGGCGCCGATGCCGGTGCTGCTGCCTTGGGGTTCGGCCGCCGAAAAGGTCGATGCCGACACCCTGGCCGCAGCGATGCCGAATGCGCGCGTGCTACCGAAACTGTCGATGATGGACGCGGTGACACTGGCCCAGCATGCGCGCCTGGCGGTCGGTGTCGACACCGGCCTGACCCACATCGCCGCCGCCTTCGTGCGGCCGACGATCGAGATCTACGCCGATTCGCCCAAGTGGAAGACCGAGGGCAACTGGTCCGATCGGATCGTCAACCTGGGTGACCTGGGCGCGCCGCCATCCTCCGATGAGGTGATCGCGGCGGCGCGCGCATTGCTGGCGCGGTCATGAACCGCACCCTGTACTCAGGCCTGTGGTGGCTGGCGCTGCCGGCCGTGCTGGGCCGTCTGTGGTGGCGCGGACGCAAGGAGCCGGGCTACCGCGAACACTGGGGCGAGCGCCTGGCGTTAAACGGCCCCGTGCCCGGCGCGCGGCCGACGATCGTGGTGCATGCCGTGTCGGTCGGCGAAACGCGCGCCGCCGAACCGGTGGTCGACGCGCTGCTGGCGGCCTATCCCGATTGCCGCATCCTGCTGACCCACATGACGCCGACCGGACGCGCCACCGGGCGTGGGCTGTTCGCGCATCACGGCGAGCGCGTGGTGCAGGCGTATCTGCCCTACGACACGGCGAGCATGACCCGGCGCTTCCTGCGCCAGTACAGGCCACGCGCCGTGATCCTGATGGAGACCGAAGTCTGGCCAAACCTGATCCACGCTTGCGCACAAGCCGGTGTACCGATCGTGCTGGCCAATGCGCGCCTGTCCGAGCGTTCGCTCAGGCGCGGCCAGAAGGCCGGCGCCGTGATGGAACAAGCGGCGCGCGCTTTCACGCTGGTGGCGGCGCAGACCGAACTCGATGCCACGCGTATCGGCTCGCTCGGCGCGCCCAACGTGGTCGTCACCGGCAGCGTCAAGTTCGACGTGACACCACCGCCAGCGGCATTGGAAAAGGGCGACTGGCTGCGCGGGCGGATTCGCGCCGGCGCAGCCGAACGTCCCGTATTCCTGTGCGCCAGCACGCGCGAGGGCGAAGAAGCGATGATCCTCGAAGCCTGGCAGCGCCTGGCCGACAAACCCGCAGGCAGCCTGCTGCTGCTGGTGCCGCGCCATCCGCAGCGCTTCGATGAAGTGGCGGCGCTGGTCACGGCGCACGGCTTGACACTGGCGCGTCGTTCGCAGCTCAATGCGGATACGGGCGTGGATGGCGCCGAGGTGTTGCTGGGCGACTCGATGGGCGAGATGTTCGCCTATTACGCCGCCTGCGACTGCGCCTACATCGGCGGCAGCCTGTTGCCATTGGGCGGCCAGAACCTTATCGAAGCGTGCGCGCTGGGAAAACCGGTGCTGGTGGGCGAGCATACCTTCAACTTCCTCGACGCCACGATCGAAGCGGTGGGCGATGGCGCCGCGCTGCGGGTGCCGGATGCGAACGCCTTGGCGAACCAAGCGGCGCGTCTGCTGCGCGACCATGCGGCGCGCATGGAAATGGGCGCCAAAGCGCTCGCGTTCGCGCGCCGGCATCGCGGCGCCACCCTGCGCACTGTTGAACTCATGCAACGAGTTATTCGCTAGGTTTTGATACCATTCCGATCTGCACGGTATAAAACCAAAGGGGATTCCTATGCTGTCGTTCAATCACCCGAGGCCGGTCGGTAATGGAAAGCCAGTCGCCGTTCTGGTCCAGGAGGGGGCGGCCGAAGCGCTGGAGACGATGATGACTGTTGGATCCCCTGACAAGGTGTCGACCCCGCCCCGCAGCGGCAACGGCGTGCTGCCGCTGGAGGCGCTGCATTTCTTCGTGCGCTACACGCTGCGCGAGTACACCAGCTTCATGTGGCAGCACGGCGGCTTCCTGATCCGCCGCCGCCGCGTGCGCTGGCCGGCAAGCCTGTTCCTGCGCCTGCGCAGTACTTTGGGTGCTGCGCTCAACTTCGTGCTGCTCGGACGCGGCCGCCGCACCTACGAATTCACCATCGACGAACACGGCATCGTGCGCACCAGTGGCGGCGTGACGCTGATCGAGTGGGATGACGTGAGCGCGGTGCGCACCTATTCGCGCGGCTTCATGATGATCCTGAAACGCGGGACGTTGCCGATTCCGTTTCGGTGCTTGTCGGAGTTGCAGCTGACGGCGATGCGGGAGCTGATGGCGGCGCGGCACGTTTTAAGTGTGCGCTGATCGCTTGGGCGTTGCGGCTGTTCTGGAGCCCGTTGAACTTGGGTTCCCGCCTGCGCGGGAATGACGGTTTTAAAGCTGGCACTGAGTAAAGCGCCAGCATTGCGCTCCCTCAGAACGTCGTCCCCGCGAAGGCGGGGACCCAAGTTCGATGCCCCCAGCACGACGCGCGATGCGCCTGCACCAGCGAGCAACTCATTCCTCGAACAACACCGGCATCTCGTGCGAACGCTTGCGCAGCGCCAGCCGCGCCCCATCGTAATCCGGATACACCTCGCCCACCGTGGCCCAGAACGCGGGGCTGTGGTTCATCTCGCGCAGATGCGCCAGCTCGTGCGCCACCACGTAGTCGACCAGCGACAAGGGATAGTGAATCAGGCGCCAGTTGAGGCGAATGCTGCCCCCCACCGTGCACGACCCCCAGCGCGATCCCGCCGCCGACAGCGTGAACGCGCTGTACGCCACATTGAGCTGCGGCGCGAAGTGATCGAGCCGCGCCTTGAACACGCGCCTGGCTTCGGCCTGGAACCACAGTTTGACGCGCTCCTTGAGCTGCCACTCCGACAGCCCCGGCACCACGCCGATCCACAATTGGCCATTGTCCGCATCGAACCGGCAATGGCTGCGCTCTGCGTCTTCGAGCCGCAGCGTGATCTCGCCACCGAGGTAGGGCAGGCGCGCACCATCTTTCCATTCGACCGGGGCGCGTAGCTGGCGCTGGTCGCGCCGCTCGCCGCGTTCGCGCAGCTTGGTGACGATCCAGCGGCCTTTGGCGCGCAGGGCGTTGTCGATGTCGATCTGGGTAACGCGGCGCGGCGCCGTCACGCGCAGGCCGTCGTCGTCGATGGTGAAGCCGATTGAACGGCGCGACGAACGGCGCAGTGCGTAGTCCACCGTGTGCTGGCCGAGCACGATGCGTTTGAGGGGAGGGTCGCCCGCGCCGACGGGCGGCGCGGGAAGGTCGATGCGCGGCGCCGGCGGGGGCGCCTTGAACAGCGGCTGCGCGGGCGGCGCCGGCTTGGCGGAAGGCCGCAGCGCCGCGAAAAACTCCTGGGCAAACAGTTCCAGCTGGTGGCTGTCCATCTTGGAAGATGCCATCGTGTGCTGGGGTTTCGAATTCCTGATCTGGGTTTCGACCTCGCTCAACCACCTTTGTAGGCGTGGGGCGAAATGACGCGCATTTCCGACTCTATCCAATTTTCTACCTCTTGCATCAGAGTGTCAGGGGTATGGCCTTGCGGCGATATGGGTTTGCCGATCGAGACGGTGATCAGGCCCGGGCGTTTGATGAAGGAGTTCTTCGGCCAGCATTCGCCCGAATTATGCGCGATCGGCACCACCACGGCCTGCGTTTCCACAGCCAGGCGGGTGCCGCCGCTCTTGTACTTGCCCTTCTGGCCGACCGGGATCCGCGTCCCTTCCGGGAACATGATAATCCATTGGCCGTCGGCCAGGCGTTGGCGTCCACGCTTGACCACTTGCGCGAATGCGTTCTTGCCCTGCTTGCGGTCGATCGGGATCATGCGCAGCAATCCCATGGCCCAGCCGAAGAACGGGATGTACAGGATTTCCTTCTTGAAGACGTAGACCAGGGGGCGGGTCAGGTTCGGCAGCAGGAAAATGGTCTCGAACGCCGACTGGTGCTTGGACAGCACGATCGCCGGTGCGTCCGGCAGATTGTCGTAGCCCTTGAATTCGTAACGGATGCCGCAGATGACGCGCGCGCACCAGATGATGAAGACGTTCCAGCGCGAGGTGAACCAGAAGCGCTGGTTGTACGGCAGGGGGGCGGCCAGGAAGCACAGGCAGGCCCATATGACGGTGGCCACGCCCATGACGATCGAGAACAGCAGGGAACGCAGGAACAGACTGAAATTACGCAAAGGAACTCCGGACAAATCGATCTAATTCAGGACAGGGACAGCGTTTTAATTATTGGTTGGTACGGCAGGTATTGCTTGCGCCACTTGCGTGGCTTGCACTGCGGGCTTCAGAAACGCGCCGACCATCGCCGCCAGGTCGGGATAGACCGTGGTGCCCGGCGGCAGGCCGCCGGTGGCGTGGGTCTTCTCGCCTTTCCCGGTCAACACCAGGTAAGGCACGCAGCCGCTGTTGAAGCCGGCCTGCAGATCGCGCAGCGAGTCGCCCACCGTCGGCACGCCCTTCAGGTTCATCTTGAAGCGCTTGCCGATTTCTTCGAACATGCCCGACTTCGGCTTTCTGCAATCGCAGCCATCGATCGCCGCGTGCGGGCAAAAGAAGATGGCGTCGATGTCCGCGCCCACCAGTTGGGCGGCCGCGTGCATCTTGGCGTGGATGGCGTTGAGCGTGGCGATGTCGAACAGTTCGCGCGCGATGCCCGACTGGTTGGTCGCCACCACCACCCGGTAGCCGGCCTGGTTCAGGCGCGCGATCGCTTCCAGCGAGCCGGGAATCGGCGTCCACTCGGCCGGCGACTTGATGAAGTCGGGCGAGTCGTGGTTGATGACGCCGTCCCGGTCGAGGATGATCAGTTTCATGCGTTTGCCTTATGCAGCCAGTTTCGAGATGTCGGCCACGCGGTTCATCATGCCGTGCAGCGACGCCAGCAAGGCCAGGCGGTTGTTGCGCAGCGCAATGTCGTCGGCCATCACCATCACGTCGTTGAAGAAGGCGTCGACCGGCTCGCGCAGCTGCGCCAGGGTCTTGAGCGTGCCGCTGAAGTCACCGGCGGCAAAGGCGGCATCGACTTCAGGCTGCACGCGCGTGACGGCGGCTGCCAGGTTCTTCTCGGCTTCGTCCTGGAGCAGGGCAGGGTTGACCGCACCGGCGCCGGCCAGCGCTTCCTCGTTCTTCTTGAGGATGTTGGTGATGCGCTTGTTGGCGGCGGCCAGCGAAGCTGCTTCGGGCAGGGCGGCAAACGCTTGCACCGCTTCCAGCCGCCCCACCACGTCGTCGACGCGGTCAGGATTTTGCGCCAGCACCGCTTCGACTTCGTTCGGCGAGAAGCCGCGCTCGCGCAGCAGGCCGCGCAAACGCTCTAGCATGAAGACGGTGACCTCCGCGCTCGGGTCCTTGAACGCCGCCTGATCGCTGAAGGTTGTTACTGCATCCCGCAGCATGTCCGACAGTTCCAGCGGCAGGCGTTTTTCGACCAGCATGCGCATGATGCCCAGCGCGTGGCGGCGCAGCGCGAACGGATCCTTTTCGCCGGTTGGCTGCAGGCCGATGGCCCAGATGCCGACCAGGGTTTCCAGCTTGTCGGCCAGCGCCACGGCCAGGCCGGTGTTGGTGCTCGGCAGGGCGTCGCCCGCAAAGCGCGGCTGATAGTGTTCCGACGCCGCGCGCGCGACTTCGTCAGGCTCGCCATCGTGGCGCGCATAGTAGGTGCCCATGATGCCTTGCAGCTCAGGGAATTCGCCCACCATGTCGGTCAGCAGGTCGGCCTTGGACAGGCGCGCACCGCGTTCGGCCAGCGCTGCGTCGAAACCGAGGCGGGTGGCGATATAGGTCGCCAGCTTGGTCACGCGTTCGCTGCGTTCGGCCTGCGAGCCGAGCTTGTTGTGGTACACCACGCTGGAGAGGGCCGGCAGGCGCGACTCGAGCGTCTTCTTTTTATCTTGTTCGAAGAAGAACTTGGCGTCCGACAGGCGCGGACGCACCACGCGCTCGTTGCCGCCCACGATGGCGCTTGGGTCGTCGGTCGCGATGTTCGACACGATCAGGAAGCGCGAACGCAGCTTGCCTTCGGTATCGGTCAGCGCGAAGTATTTCTGGTTGGTCTGCATGGTCAGGATCAGGCATTCCTGCGGCACGGCCAGGAATTCGTCCTCGAAGCGGCATTCGTACACCACCGGCCATTCGACCAGCGCCGCCACTTCGTCCAGCAGCGACTCGGGCATCAGGACCTGATCGCTGCCGGCTTTTGCGAGCAGCTGCGTGCGGATGCTGTCCTTGCGCGCCTGGGCCGACGACATCACCTTGCCTTCGCTTTCCAGCACTTGCGCGTAGTTGTCGGCGTGGTCAATGTCGAACGCTTTACCGTGCGACAGGAAGCGATGGCCGATGGTTTCGCGGCCGGCCGTGAGGCCCAGCAACGACAGTGGCAGGATCGCGTCGCCATGCAGCGCCAGCAGGCGGTGTACCGGACGCACGAACTGCACCGTGGCGCCGTCCGGACGCTGGTAGCTCATGACCTTCGGGATCGGCAGCTTGGTGACCGTCTCCGCCAGCACCTCTTGCACGGCGCCGGCCAGCGCGCTGCCGGCGGCGGTGTAGGTGTAGAAGAAGCTTTCCGCTTTGCCGTCCTGGGCGCGCTCGAGGTCTTCAATGTTGAGGTCGGGGAAGCCGAGGGCCGCCAGCTTCTTGGCCAGCGGCGCGCTCGGATTGCCTTCCTTGTCCAGCGCGACCGACACCGGCAGCACTTTTTCGCGGATCGACTTGTCGGGCGAGGTGCCGCGCACGTCGGTGATCGACACGGCCAGGCGGCGCGGGGTGGCGTAGGTGGTGGCGACGCTGCCGTCTTCCAGGAAGCCGCGCGCCTTCAGGCCATTGGTGATGCCGGCGGCAAAGGCCGCGCCCAGCTTGACGAGCGCCTTCGGCGGCAGTTCTTCGGTCTGCAGTTCGACGAGGAGTGTTTGGTTCATGGTCTGTTCTGTTCTTTTCAGGCTGCGGCTTGTTCAGCAGCTTGTTCGGTCTTCGGCGCCATTGGGAAGCCGAGCTTCTCGCGCGAATCGTAATAGGCTTGCGCCACCAGGCGTGACAGCGTGCGCACGCGGCCGATGTAGGCGGCGCGTTCGGTCACCGAGATCGCGCCGCGCGCATCCAACAAGTTGAAGCTGTGCGAGGCCTTCATGATCTGCTCGTAGGCCGGCAGCGTCAGCGCCAGTTCGACCAGGCGCTTGGCCTCGGCTTCGTGGTTGTTGAAAGCCTGGAACAGCATGTCGGTGTTCGAGTGCTCGAAGTTGTAGGTCGACTGTTCGACTTCGTTCTGATGGAACACGTCGCCGTAAGAAAGGCTCTTGTGAATGCCGTTCTCTTCCCACTCGGTCCACACCAGGTCGTACACGTTCTCGACGCCCTGCAGGTACATCGCCAGGCGTTCGATGCCGTAGGTGATCTCGCCCAGCACCGGCTTGCAATCCAGGCCGCCGACTTGCTGGAAGTAGGTGAACTGCGTCACTTCCATGCCGTTGAGCCAGACTTCCCAGCCCAGGCCCCAGGCGCCCAGGGTCGGGCTTTCCCAGTCGTCCTCGACGAAGCGCACGTCGTTCTTTTTCAGGTCGAGTCCCAGTGCTTCGAGCGAACCGAGGTACAGGTCGAGGATGTTTTCCGGGGCCGGCTTCAGGACCACCTGGTACTGGTAATAGTGCTGCAGGCGGTTCGGGTTCTCGCCGTAGCGGCCATCCTTCGGGCGGCGCGATGGCTGCACATAGGCGGCGCGCCATGGCTCCGGGCCGATCGCGCGCAGGAAGGTGCCGGTGTGGAAGGTGCCGGCGCCGACTTCCATGTCATATGGCTGGAGCAGTGCGCAGCCCTGCTTGTCCCAGTAGGATTGCAGGGTAAGGATGATTTGTTGGAATGTGAGCATCTCTGATGGGCCGCGGACATGTTGCCGCGAACACGGTATGTTTGCCAAATGACCAATTCTACTGAATTTTCCCGCCCCGCTGGGAGGGGATTTGACTCAGCTATTCGATTTGGGGTGGTTAATGCGGTAGCGGCGTCCGAACAGCCAGGCGCCGAGCAGCATCAGCGTGCCCAGCATCAGGAAGGCAGCGCTGCCGAGCCGGATGAATGGCGTCATGCCGGTGGTGCCGCGCACAGTGGCGTTGAGCACGCCGTCGGTATAGAACGGCAGCGCGTGGGTGATGTTGCCGCGATGGTCGATCACGGCGGTGGCGCCGTCGTTGGTCGAACGCAGCATCGGGCGCCCGGTCTCGAGCGTGCGCAGGCGCGAGATCTGCAAGTGCTGCGGAATCGCCACCGTCTGCCCGTACCACGACAGGTTCGACACGTTCAGTAGCAGCGTCGCCGGCCGCGGCGCATTGCGCAGCTGGTACGCGATCTCTTCGCCGAATACGTCTTCATAGCAAATGTTCGGCAGTACCAATTGATCCTTGACGGCGAACGGCGCCTGCAGCGCGGCGCCACGGGTGGCGTCGTTGAGCGGGATGTTCATCATGTCGGTCACCCAGCGGAAACCCGGCGGGATGAATTCGCCGAACGGCACCAGGTGCGCCTTGTCGTAGCGATACGGTTTCGGCTCGGGGCTGATCGCGACCAGGCTGTTGGCGTACTGGTTGGGGCCGTCGAGCAGCGGCATGCCGATCGCCAGCGTGCTGTCGGTGCTGGTCGAGAAGCGTTGCAGGCTCTCGAGATAGTCTGGCGGCAGGTTCTGCGGGAAGCGCGGGATGGCCGTCTCGGGCGTGGCGACCAGGTCGGCCGGGGCCGCCGTGATCAAGCCGTGATAGCGCTGCAGGATATTGGCCAGGAACTCTTCATCGAACTTTTGATCTTGCGGGATATTCCCTTGCAGCAGACGCACCGTGATCGGCTGGCCCGTTTCCTGGGTCCATTCAATCGTGCGCAAGCCGGCGCCGACCGCCATCAATGCCACCAGCAGGCCGATCGATTGCCAGCGTGCGCGCTGGGTCAGCATCACCAGGCAGCCGGCGCCGACACCGACCAGGATGCCCATGCCGTACACGCCGATCAGGGGCGCGTAACCGGCCAACGGCGCCGTATCGTGCGCGTAACCGGACGAGGCCCACGGGAACCCGGTGAACACCCAGCCGCGCAGCCATTCCGACACGCCCCAGGTCACCGGCAACACCAGCAGCACGAAGGCGGCCACCGGCAGCGACCAGCGCCGCCGCAGCCAGCTGGCCACGCCGGCAGTGAAGGCGCCGAACAGGCCCATATACAGGCCGAGCAGGGTCAGGCCGATCACCGCGAGAACCGCCGGCAGATGGGCGAAGCGGGTCATGAAGATGTACAGCCAGTGCATGCCGGCCACCGACCAGCCAAAGCCAAAGGCCCAGCCGATCAGGGTCGCGCGCTTGACCGAGGTTCCCATCCCGACCTGGTAGAACAGCCAGGCGAGCGACAGCAATTGCAGCGGCCACCAGCCGATCGGGTCAAATGAGAGCAGGGAACTACCGCCGGCGAGCACGGCGGTGAGCAACAGCAGGAACGAAGGCCGCGTACCGCGCAGCGCCGGGTCAGAGGCCGTGACGGGCGTGGTACGGCGGCGCAACATCAGTCGTGGTCGTCTTCAGCCAGTGGCAGTTTTTCGACCAGCAGCACGTGGATCTGGCGCGCGTCGGCGCGCAGGATTTCGAAACGCAGGTTGTGCAGGTCGACCACTTCGCCCTTGTGCGGCATGCGGCCCAGGTGGCTGGCCACCAGGCCGCCAATGGTGTCAACGTCGTCTTCGGGCAGGTCGGCGCCGATTTCTTCGTTGAACTGCTCGATCTCGGTCAGCGCTTTCACGCGCCAGCGTGGGCCGAGCTGGCCTTCGCGGATCGACAGGATATTGTCTTCTTCCTCGTCGAAATCGTATTCGTCCTCGATGTCGCCGACGATCTGCTCGAGCACGTCTTCGATCGTGATCAGGCCGGCGACGCCGGAATACTCGTCGACCACGATTGCCATGTGGTTGTGGTTGGCGCGGAAGTCGCGCAGCAGCACGTTCAGGCGTTTCGATTCGGGGATGAAGATCGCCGGGCGCAGCATGGCGCGCACGTCGAATGATTCTTCGGCGTAATAACGCAGCAGATCCTTGGCCAACAGGATGCCGACTACCTTGTCGCGCTCGCCTTCAATGGCAGGGAAGCGCGAGTGCTGGGTTTCCAGCACGATGGGCAGCCATTCCTCGATCGGATCGGTGATGTCGATCACGTCCATTTGCGAGCGCGGCACCATGATGTCGCGCACGGACAAATCGGAAACCTGGAACACGCCTTCGATCATCGACAGGGCGTCGGCGTCGATCAGCTTGCGTTCGTGGGCTTCGTGCAGGACTTCGAGCAACTCGGCGCGATTTTCAGGCTCGGGCGAGATGAATGCGGTCAGCCGTTCGAACAGCGACCGATGGGGTTTGGCGTCCGATCGGACGTCACTGGGATACTCGGGCATAGTTGGCGGGAAGCCGTTGTTGCAATGGTCGTAGGATACACCAAAAGGCGCACAGGGCCGATATTGACAGCCGTGCGCGCCCGTTTTACGCCATCAGTCCGCGTACGGATCGGGAAAGCCCAGCACTTCCATGATGTCGCGCTCGAACTGCTCCATCTCTTCGGCGTCGTTCTCGTCTTCGTGATCCCAGCCCTGGGCGTGCAGCACGCCGTGCACCACCAGGTGCGCCGCGTGCTCCTCGACCGTCTTCTTCTGCTCGTCGGCTTCGCGCTGCAGCACGTCGGTGCACAGCACGATGTCGGCCTGGGTCGGATCGTCCTCGCCCAGCTCTTCCTCTTCGTTGTAGGCGAAGGTCAGGACATTGGTGGCGTAGTCCTTGCCGCGGTAAGCCTTGTTCAGGGCCTGGCCTTCGGCGGCGTCGACGATGCGGATGGTCAACTCGGCCGGGCCCAGCAGGGCGGCTTCGACCCACTTGCGCAGGTCGGCTTCGCTGATCAGTTCTTGCAGCCGGGTATCGGCAAACTGGATCTCGAGATCAAGTGGATGTTTTTTTTCTTGCATGTTTCACCGGGGTCGGTTTGGGGAGGTTGGCCAGTTCCTGCACCGAATTGTCCTGGTCGTAGGCGTCGATGATGCGCGCCACCAGCGGGTGACGCACCACGTCGGCGCTCGAGAACTGGGTGAATTCGATGCCGCGCACGTCCTTCAGCACGTGCATCGCGTCGATCAGGCCGCTACGCTGGGCCTTATGCAGGTCGACCTGGGTGACGTCGCCGGTGATCACGGCCTTGCTGCCGAAACCGATGCGGGTCAGGAACATCTTCATCTGCTCGACGGTCGTGTTCTGGGCCTCGTCCAGGATCACGAAGGCGTGGTTCAGGGTACGGCCGCGCATGTACGCCAGCGGGGCGATCTCGATTACCTGCTTCTCGAACAGCTTTTGCGTGCGGTCAAAGCCGAGCAGATCGTACAGCGCGTCGTACAGCGGACGCAGGTAGGGGTCGACCTTTTGCGCCAGGTCGCCCGGCAGGAAGCCCAGGCGTTCGCCGGCCTCGACCGCAGGACGGGTCAGGATGATGCGCTTGACGGCGTCGCGCTCGAGGGCGTCGACCGCGCAAGCCACGGCCAGATAGGTTTTACCAGTGCCGGCTGGGCCGACACCGAAGCTGATGTCATGGTTCAGCACCGCGTGCAGGTACTGGATCTGGTGCGGCGTGCGGCCGCGCAGATCGCTGCGGCGGGTCTTGAGGATCGGGCTTTCGGTGCCGGGCGGCGGGACGGCGTATTCGTCGTCGTCGTCCTCTGGCTCGGCTTTCGCTTTGGTTCTTGCAGGGACAGCGGCGGATTTCTCGGCAGGCGCATCAGCGTCGGCGCGCGGCTTGAGGCCGGCGCGCTGCTCGACCAGTGCCAGCTGCACTTCTTCGATCGGTACGACCTTGTTGGCAACCGCGTAGAAACGCTCCAGCAATTCGACCGCGCGGTCGGCATTGGCGCCGGTGACGATGAATTTCTCGCCGCGGCGGAACACGGTGACGTCGAGCGCGGCCGAGATCTGGCGCAGGTTTTCATCGAGCGGGCCGCACAGGTGGGCGAGCCGCGTATTGTCGAGCGGCTCGGGGATGAAGTACGAGGGCAGGGTAGGCTGTGTTTTCAACTGGCTTGGGCAATCGTATCTAGGTTGGCGACGAGTTCGCCGCGCAGGTAATAATCGTGGCTGGCGCTGATGCGGACATCGGCCAGTTGGCCCACCAGCGTCATGCTGGCGGCATCAAGTGGGAACAATACGACACGATTGTTTTCCGCGCGGCCCTGGAGCTGCGTTGGATCTTTCTTGGCCGGTCCTTCGACCAGCACCCGCTGCACGGTCCCGACCATCGCCGCGCTGTGCTTGCGCGTGTTGGCGTCGATCAGGGCTTGCAGCCGTTGCAGGCGCGCGAGCTTGACCTCGTGCGGGGTATCGTCCTCGAGGTTGGCGGCGGGCGTGCCCGGGCGTTTGCTGAAAATGAAACTGAAACTGTTGTCGAAGCCGACGTCTTGCACCAGCTTCATCATGGCCTCGAAATCGGCCTCGGTCTCACCCGGGAAACCGACGATGAAGTCGGACGAGAAGGTGATGCCGGGACGCACCGCGCGCAGGCGGCGGATGATCGACTTGTATTCGAGGCCGGTATAGCCGCGCTTCATGGCGCTCAGGATACGGTCGGAACCGTGCTGCACCGGCAAATATAAATGGCTGACCAGCTTCGGGATCCTGGCGTAGGCGTCGATCAGGCGCTGGCTGAATTCCTTCGGGTGGCTGGTGACGAAACGCAGGCGTTCGATGCCGGGCATCTCGGCGATGTATTCGAGCAGCAGGGCGAAATCGGCGACGTCGCCGTTTTCCATGGCGCCGCGGAACGCATTCACGTTCTGGCCCAACAGCATGATTTCTTTCACGCCCTGGGCGGCCAGGCCGGCGACTTCGGTCAGCACGTCCTCGAAGCGGCGCGAAACTTCTTCGCCGCGGGTGTAGGGCACGACGCAGTAACTGCAATATTTGCTGCAGCCTTCCATGATCGAGACATAGGCCACCGGACCGTCGACCTTGGCCGGCGGCAAGAAGTCGAACTTTTCAATCTCGGGGAAGGCGATGTCGACTTGGGCGGTACCCTGGCTGCGGCGCTTTTCGATCAGCTGCGGCAGGCGGTGCAGGGTTTGCGGGCCGAAGACCACATCGACGAATGGGGCACGCTTGACGATGGCGTCGCCTTCTTGCGACGCCACGCAGCCACCGACACCGATCACCAACGCCGGTTTGTTACGCTTGAGTTCTTTCAGGCGGCCGAGATCGGAAAAGACTTTTTCCTGCGCCTTTTCGCGAATCGAACAGGTATTGAGCAGGATCACATCTGCTTCTTCGGGCTTGTCAGTGCGCACCAGTCCATCCGAGGCGCCGAGGACGTCGACCATCTTGTCCGAGTCGTACTCGTTCATCTGGCAACCGAAGGTTTTAATGAATACTTTTTTCTGCATGAAGTGCTGATGTAAGGGCGAGCAGCCGGGTCGACAAGGGAGGAAGGCAGTTTAACGTACTTCAATGGCGGCGACGGATATAGCGACATGCCACGCGCTGGGCAGCGGCACGATCAGGCACTAAATCATGCCATCGAGAAATGTTAAAAGTTTACCTTAAGTAATTGTCGAAATGCTCAGATTGTGAATTATGCTGGATGAATACCAATTTATTTTGCGTGAGATATGGTCATGCTGGCATGAAGTATTTCCTCTTGTAAATCAAAGGCTTCCGACATGATTCCGATTTACAAAATTTATCCAAGAAATCTCTTGCGTGCGCCACAATCTAGCCCCATGTGCTGAAATGACTATGTGACAAGCTTTCCGCACGATAGCTTGATTTTCGACAAGGAGTCGCATGTGCGCCCTCTGGTACGACGAGGTGCATGAGGCAGATAATTTGTTTGAAAGACAAGTGCGCATGTGGAAAGAACGTGGAGCACACGTAATCCGGAACATTCTTAAGGGAACTCTCAGACTCGGTCTGTTTAATCCTTGAACAGGTTCCGGGAACTTTAGTTAAAGAAAAGTAGTCTTTAACAAAAGTTCACAAGGGAACTATTTTAACCAACTCGTGAGGTAATGATCATGGCACAACAGCACCACGCCCTGTCTTCGCAGGAAAGCTACAACCCGAACCACCTGCTGGACATCCTGCTCGGCAAAATGCAACTGAAAAACGATGCTGCGCTGTCGCGTATGCTCGAAGTTGCGCCTCCAGTCATCAGCAAGATTCGCCACCACCGCCTGCCGGTCGGCGCCTCGCTGCTGATCCGTATGCACGAAGTGACCGGCATGAGCATCCGCGACCTGCGTGACCTGATGGGCGATCGCCGCACCAAATACCGCCTGTCGGATGCGCAAGGCCGTCCGAAGCCAGAAGAGAAAGCAGCACAAGCCGCAGCCGCCGCTGCAGCAGCCCAGCAAGCCCAGCCAGCACAAGGTTCGCAGCCGCAAAACAACGAGTCGTCCTCGGGTAACTATGCGCACTAATGCCGAGGGCATGACAGCCGACTCTGTCATGCCCCCGGTAGCGGTGGGCTGTGGCGCCGCCATGCACGCGTGGCGCCACCGCTGAAATTCTTTCGTTTTTCTCGTTGTTCTTCCCTATTTGTTCCGCGGCCTCGCCTGTTCGAGGATGGCCGTCGTTTTGGCCGCTGTTTTTCCAACTCATCTCTGCTCAGCCCGTCGCTGCCCATGCGCTCGCCGGCGCTACTCGCCTTTGCCGAATACGGTAGGCGCTTGCCGCCGGCCACGACTCCCGATGGCCGCCACTGTCTACGAAGATGTTCATGAAACTGTATTTCAGCCCCGGCGCCTGCTCGCTGGCTCCCCACGGTTACCTGTGCGGCGGCGGTTTCACGATTGCCGACGACGATCTGTTCGCCGCACTGGGCTGGGTCGGGTTCGCAGGCTTCACGCTGGCCGACTGGCCGGCGCTGCAGGCGTACCAGCAGCGCATCGGCAGCCTGCCGGCGGTGCGCGAAGCGATGCGCAAGGAACAACTGGCATAAGCGGCGCCGGCGCGTCGGCGCGCCGTCCGTCGTGGCCGGGCGCGACCGGCCCGCAGCGCTTGCGCCGGTCGCCGCGTGCGCGGTAGGATGCCGCATGACCAGCCCACGCTACATCGCCCTGTTACGCGGCGTCAATGTCGGCCGCGCGAAGCGCATCGCCATGGCCGACCTGCGCGCGCTGGTCGAGGGGCTCGGCTACAGCGCCGTGCGCAGTCTCCTCAACAGCGGCAACCTGGTGTTCGAGGCCGGCAGCAAGACGGACGTCACGGCGGCTGGCATTGCCGCTGCGATCGAAGAAGCGCTGGTGCTGCGCCTGGGCGTGGCGGCGCGCGTGTTCGTGCTCGAGCGCGCCGAACTGGCCGACGTCATCGACGACAACCCCTTGCTCGAGATGGCCGACGATCACTCGCGCCTGTTCACATTTTTGCTGGCCGGTGCCGCCGAGCGCGAGGTAGCCGCCTGCCTGTGCGCGCAGTCGTGGGCGCCGGAAGCGCTGGCCATCGGCCGCCGCGCGGCCTATGTCTGGTGCCCGGAAGGGCTGCTCGACAGCGCTGCTGCGGCGGCGCTGGGCAAAGGGTTGGGCGACGGCGCAACGTCGCGCAACTGGAAGACAATGACCAAGCTGCACGGACTGTGCAGCGATGGCGTGGCGCCGCTGGCGCTGTAAGGGCTCGCCCGAACTGGCGCTACCTGAATTTGTCGCTCTTGTCGCGACCGGCCCGGTAGCCGATCAGGATCAATCCCACCAACATCATCGCGAACACTTCCGGCTCGGGCAATTCGGACGCCGGCGGCGCCGGCAAGACGATACCGCTGCGGCCGGTCACGGCCAGGTCATGCAGTGGCCGGCTCGGCGCCGATGGCGCTGCCTGACTCCCCTCGGCGGGCGCCAGATCGATCACGGCAGCCTGCACTATATTACTCAGAAAAAGCGTGCCGAGGCCGAATACCAACGCCCTTATCCAGGCCATGCGTTTCATGATCGCTCCTCATTCAAAGACCGTGTTTCAGACCTTGCCAGGACGCTTTTGCTTGTTATCCAGGGCGCTGTGAAATAAACGCATGATGACGCCAGCCAGACTCCAACACGATCAGCATAGCAAATCATAGCGCCGCCAAAGCAGGCAATCGGGCCGACGCGTTGTGTAATGAAGTCATCAGTTTTGAGCAAGATGCACCCACATTGAGCGTAATCAAACAAAAGTTGACTGTGGAAAATATGCAGCGCTCAGCAATAAGAGAAATACTGGGAATATCCAGTCTGATAATTCAACTTTAGAAACAAAGCGAGGTTTCTTTGGCACATCCATAACATTTGCTATCAGTCGAATAATCAATTCCGTTATCAACTTTTTCACGTCGCTGAAAACTCTCACTTTTTTAATCTGGCGCTATTCCCGGCAGATTTTTTTGAAGGTATAGTCTTCTTATCCCATTGCCCTCGGGCATTAAACCGATACCAAACGAACACCTTCTGGAACACCGGCCGCCACGGCCACCGCCGCCCCCAGCACCCGGCGCGGCACGCGCAACACTGTCGCACCACGCACCCCATGGCAGCACCCTGTCGCACCGCCCTCATTTCATAGAGTACCGAGAATGCCCAATTTCGCCCGACTCCAGATCGCTTTCAAGAACGTGTACGTCCGCATCCTTTCGGCTGTCCTGCTGGGCATGCTGGTAGCGCTGGCGATCTTCAAATCCGATGTGCCGCAAGACGCCGCCCCGGTGATCCATTCGCAGAACATCGCCGAGATCACCGCGCTGGCCGACCAGAAGGCACGCCTGGATTACCTCGTGATCGCCAAGCCGCTGTCGGAAGCGCCGCGCTACATCTACAAGTTCAAGGATGCGGCCAGCCTGCACGTGGTCAAGGTGCCGAGCACCTCGCACCTGTCGCTCGAGCGCGAAGTGCTGCTCAAGAACGCAATTCCGTACTCGATCGCCAAGGATGATTTCCTGGAAAGCCACACGGCCGTGATGGAAGAAGACGAGAGCGCCATGGCGCGCACCGGCACCTTCTTCAAGCAGTATGGCTTCAATATCGCCATCGTGCTGCTGGTGCTGTACCTGCTCAAGTTCGGCGTGCCGGGCATGGGCATGAGCGCCGCGGTCATCACCCCGGACAAGCTCAAGGGCAGCATGGATGACCTGATCGGCATGGACGACATCAAGCAGGAAGTGCTGCACCTGGAAGACATGATCCGCAACCGCGCCGAGTACCAGTCGCACAATATCGACAAGCCATTCAATGTGATGCTGACCGGTCCTGCCGGTACCGGTAAAACCAAGCTGGTCGGCTACCTGGCCAAGCGCCTCGACATGCCGATGATTTCGGCGTCGGGTTCGGCGCTCGAATCGGGCTACGTCGGCGGCGGCTCCAAGGCCTTGAACGCCCTGTACCGCAAGGCTTGCGCCAAGGGCAAGTGCATCATCTTCCTGGACGAAGCACAAAGCTTGTTCATGCCGCGCGGCCGCAGCGACAAGAAATGGGAAGACGATACCGCCAACACCATGCTGGGCTTGCTGGACGGCGTGAAAAGCGACAAGGGCCAGGGCGTGATCTGGATCGTCGCCTCGAACTTCGACGACAACAATGCCGAGATGGACGAAGCGATGCTGCGCCGCTTCTCGGTCAAGATCAACTTCCGCCTGCCAAACAAGGGCGAGCGCCGCGAACTGCTGCGCAGCTTCCTGTCGCGCAAAAAAGAAGGCCTGGTCGATTGGGACAATCTGAACCTGGACCAGGTGGCCGAAATCACCCAGAACCTGAGCCCGGCGCTGTTGGAAACCGTGGTCGAACGCGCCAGCATGCTGTCGATCCAGGAAAAGGCCATCATCGACACCAAGCTGCTGTTCCGCGCTTATGAACGGGCCACCATCGGCCTGACCGACCGCGCCACCACCGCCGAGAAACACAAGCAGCGCGAGCGCATCGCCCTGCACGAACTGGGTCACTTCTTCATGCAGATCGACCCCTACCTGCGCCAGGGCTTGAGCATCGCCGAAGTGAAGGAAAAGTCGCACCTGCTCAAAATCAGCACCGAAGCGGTGTCCAAGATCGGCGCGTTGGGCTACGTGCTGCAGTCGGGCGAAGATATGTCGCTGCGCACACTGGAAGAACTCGAGCGCGACGTGGTCGGCCTGTACGGCGGCGTGGCGGCCGAAGAGATGTTCTATGGCGCCCGTGGCATTTCGGTCGGCAGCCAGAACGACATCGAAAAGATCACCAAGATGCTCAACTTGATGGTCAGCCGCCTGTCGATGTATTCGCGCTCGAAGATCGATTATTCGCAACTGGGCCAGGATGCCAGCGGCGAGCACACCGTGCGCCTGGTCGAAGAAAAGGCCGACGCGCTGTACAGCTACACGCTGGACGCGATCCGCGATTACCGCCCGATGATGGAGTCGATCAAGGACACGCTGCTGGACCAGTACGTGCTGTCGAAAGATGAAGTGTTTGCGCTGCTGGAAGAGCGCAGCGAATTGATGATGCCGCAGCTGCAAGGTCACCACGTGGCTAACCTGAAGCTGTGCGAGGAAGCAGTCGCTGCCTGAGCCGGCGCTGCCTGTCCCGCAAAACCCGCCCCGCGCAAGCCGGGCGGGTTTTTACTGTCACGCCCCGCTTGACCTCAATGCGCCGCCGTCGAGCGCAGCGTGTCGAACACATGGCGCGTCATGCTGCCCGCCAGTTCCTCCTCGCCGACGAACACGCGCCCGCCGGTCTCCTTGCGCAGCAGCTCGGCTTCTTCCGGGTTATGGGTGCGCACCACGCACCGCACGGACGGGTTGAGCGCCTTCGCGATCTCGACCATCTTGCGCACGTCGAAGGTGTCCGGGGTGGCGATCACCAGCATCGCGGCGCGTGCGATGTGGGCCTGGATCAGCACCACCGGCTCGGCCGCATTGCCGACCACCGCCGGGATGCCACGCTCGCGCGCCGCCTCCACCAGTTCGCGGTTCTGCTCGGCCAGCACGAAGTGCACGCCGCGCGCGGTCAGCGCATCGGCGATGCGGCGGCCGACGCGGCCAAAGCCGACCAGCACCACCTGGCCGCTGAGTTTTTCGTGCGGCGTCTGCATCGGCAGCGCCGCCAGCGGATCGGCCGGGCGCTCGAGTTTGCGCGCTAGTGAGGACTGCGTGCGCAGCCAGCGCTGCACCGGCTCGATCGCCGTGAACAGCAGCGGATTGACCGCGATCGAGATGATGGCGCCGGCCAGAATCAGGTTCTGGCCCAGCGCCGGCAGCAAGCCCAGGCTCATGCCGAGCGCCGCCAGGATGAACGAGAATTCGCCGATCTGCGCCAGGCTGGCCGACACCGTCAGCGCGGTATTGAGTGGGTAGCGCAGCACCAGCACCAGCACGAAGGCGGCCAGCGACTTGCCGAACACGATCACCAGCACCACGCCCAGCACATGCAGCGGATTATTCACCAGCACCATCGGGTCGAACAGCATGCCGACCGAGACGAAGAACAGCACCGAGAACGCGTCGCGCAGCGGCAGCGATTCTTCGGCCGCGCGGTGGCTCAGTTCCGATTCGCGCAGCACCATGCCGGCGAAGAAGGCGCCCAGCGCGAACGACACGCCGAATAGTTCCGACGACGCGTAGGCAATGCCGACCGCAGCCGCGATCACCGCCAGCGTGAACAGCTCGCGCGAGGCGGTCTTGGCCACGCGCCACAAAAACCACGGGAACAGCTTGCGTCCCACCACCAGCATGAAGGCGATGAAGGCGCCCACCTGCAAGAGCGTCATGCCCAGCGCCGGCCACAGGTTGGCGCCCGCGTCGCCCTTGCCGCCGAGCGGCCCGGAGACGGCCGGCAGCATCACCAGTACCAGCACCATCACCAGGTCCTCGACCACCAGCCAGCCGACCGCAATGCGTCCGTTCATCGAGTCGAGCACGCCGCGCGCTTCCAACGCCCGCAGCAGCACCACGGTGCTGGCTACCGACAGCGCCAGACCGAACACGATACCGGCGCCAAGGCTCCAGTCCCACCACCACGCCAGCCCCATGCCCATCACGGTGGCCACGCCGATCTGCAGCAGCGCGCCGGGCAGGGCGATGCGGCGCACGTCGAGCAGGTCTTTCAGCGAGAAGTGCAGGCCGACACCGAACATCAACAGCATGACCCCGATTTCTGCCAGCTGCGACGCCAGGGCAACATCCGCAACAAAGCCCGGCGTGGCCGGTCCGATGAAGACGCCAGCGGCCAGGTAGCCGACCAGGGCCGGCAGTTTGACGCGCACCGCCAGCATGCCGAATATCAAACCGAAGCCGAGCGCGGCGGCAATGGTGGTAATCAGGCTCAGTTCATGGTGCATCGCAGGGACTTCTTGTTGGTTTGTAATGACCTTGAGTATAAGCGAGCGACCTGTGCTGAAAAGATAAATATGGTTCAACGGCAACTATTAGCTGGGGTTCAGCGTCGAGACTGCAACACTGTATGCGCGTCGCGCCCGGCGGAACTCGGATAGCATAGACACATCGTTAACTGCCGAGCTCACCTGCTTGAGCTTATCGCCGGATTCATCGCATGGAAAAACAGAACGAACTGCGCCGCGCCAAACGCATCGCCCTCGGCTTCTTCGTGGGCGCGGCCGTGCTGTTCGTCGTCAGCCTGCTGCTGCCGCAGACCTGGTGGACCGGCCTGCTGCGCGCGTTTTCCGAAGCAGCCATGGTCGGCGCGCTGGCCGACTGGTTCGCGGTGGTGGCGCTGTTCAAGCGGGTCCCGATCCCGCTGGTGTCGCGCCACACCGCCATCATCCCCAACAACAAGGACAAGATCGCCGACAACCTGGCCGTGTTCGTGCGCGAGAAATTTCTCGATACCGATTCCATCGTGGGATTGATCCGGCGCCACGATCCGGTGCAGAAGGTGGCCGAGTGGCTGGTCAAGCCGGAAAATACCGAGCTGATGGGCGGCCACCTGGTGCGCGCCGCCGCCTTCACGCTCGACTTCATCGAAGACGCGGCGGTGCAGAACTTCATCCGGCGCGGCGTGCACGGCATGGTCAACAGCGTCGATTTGTCGAAGTCGACCGGCACCATCCTGGAAAGTCTGACGCGCGGCCGCCGGCACCAGGAATTGCTCGACGAAGGCATCCGCCAATTGGCGCACCTGCTCGACAACGCCAATACCCAGGACTACATCGCGCACGGCATCGTCGAATGGCTGCGCGAAGACTACGCCTTCATCGAAAAGATGCTGCCGTCCGAAATGATCGGGCGCAAGGGCGCCGACATCGCGGTGCGCCTGGCGGCGGGTGTGCTGAATAAGGTCGCGGCGGATCCTGAGCATCCGCTGCGCCATCGCTTCGACGACTACGTGGCCGGCTTCATCGAGCGCCTGAAGGGCGACGCCGCTTTCACCGCCAAGGCCGATGAGATCAAGCGCTACCTGCTCGAAGACGAGACCCTCAACAGCTACCTGAAATCGCTGTGGGATGAATTGAAAAGCTGGATCAAGGCCGACCTGCACAGCGAAGACTCGACCCTGCGCCGGCGCATCGTGGCGATGGGCGCCTGGGTCGGCAAGGTACTGGCCGAGGATCCTGCCTTGCGCCAGTCCCTGAGCGACAACCTGGAAGCGGCGGCGCGCGGCGTGGCGCCCGAGTTTGCGGGCTTTTTGACGCGCCACATCGCCGACACCGTCAAACAGTGGGACGACCGTGAAATGTCGGCCCAGATCGAACTGAATATCGGCAAGGACCTGCAGTACATCCGCATCAACGGCACCATCGTGGGCGGCATGATCGGCGTGATCCTGTATCTGCTGTCCCATTTGCCCGCATTGCTGGGCTGACCCCGAGGATCGACCATGGAACTTTCCCTGAACGCCTTCCTCGCCGCGCATCCGGACATCGAGCGAGTTCCCGGGCGCGACCTGTTCATCGTGGCGCGCTACATGGTGCCGCTCGACGCCAACCTGGCGCAAGGCTGCCTGGAAGCGTCCGGCATCCCGGCGATGCTGGCCGACGCCCATCTGATGCAGACCGATTTGCTGCTGGCGCCAGCACTGGGCGGCGTGCGCGTGCTGGTGCCGCTTGAACATATCCAGGCGGCGCATGCGGTGCTGGAAGCCCTGGCGCGCGGCGACTTTGCGCTGGACGAAGACGCGCCCGACGGCGAGTGGCGTACGGCTGAGTAGCTTGCGCGTATCGGTGGGATGGCGCACTTAACAGCCGCGCGCTGCGGCGTAGGCTGTGAATCAGGCAGTCAACCACGCAGCGAAAGGAGAACCACCATGCCCCAAGGTGATAAATCGTCGTACACCGACAAGCAGAAGCGTCAGGCCGAGCACATCAAGGAAGGCTACGAGAAGAAGGGCGTCGGCAAGCAGGAAGCCGAAAAGCGCGCCTGGGCTACCGAGAACAAGATCTCGGGCGGCGGCAAGAAGCATTGAAAACGTCGCGCTCAAACACAAACGGCCCGGTTCGCTAGAACCGGGCCGTTTGGCATTTGGTGGTGATAGGTGGACTTGAACCACCGACCCCAGCATTATGAGTGCTGTGCTCTAACCAACTGAGCTATATCACCGAAAACGGGAAAGCAAATAAAGCAAAATGGCTTGACTCGTCGGAGCCAAGCCATTCGCCTGGAATTCTTGGTGGTGATAGGTGGACTTGAACCACCGACCCCAGCATTATGAGTGCTGTGCTCTAACCAACTGAGCTATATCACCGCAACGACCGATATTATCGACCGCGACAGGGTGCATGTCAAGATCGTGACGTGTTCTGTGCGGAAAAAACGCGCGGCAATGTCATTTGTTTAACGATGCAAGGTGCATCAGCATCGCTGCCGCCGGGTCCGGTCCCAGGCAATCGATCACGACCCGGTGCGGCATCGCGCGCAGCCAGGTGATCTGGCGCTTGGCCAATTGACGGGTGGCGATGATGCCCAGTTCGCGCAATTCCTTGCGGTCGATCTTGCCATCGAGGTAGTCCCAGGTCTGGCGATAGCCGACGCAGCGGATCGAGGGCAATGACGGCGACAGGTCGCCGCGTGCGCGCAGCCTGGCCACTTCGGCCACCAGGCCGCTGTCGTCGCTGCGTCCCAGCATTTGCTCGAAACGCTGGGCGATGCGCCGGTGCAGCACGGCGCGGTCGTCGGTTTCAAGGCCGAACGAGACCAGCTCGAACGGCAGTGCCGGCTTGGCGCGCTTTGCCAGCAGCGCCGACATCGGCTGGCCCGACAAATGGATGATTTCCAGCGCGCGGTTGATGCGCTGGGCGTCGTTCGGCGCCAATCGCCCGGCAGTAACCGGATCGAGTTCGCGCAGACGCGCATGCATGCCCGGCCAGCCGATGCGGGCGGCTTCAAGATCGAGTTCGGCGCGCAGGGTCGGGTCCGCGCCCGGCAAATCGTCCAGCCCATCGACCAGGCCCTTGAAGTACATCATCGTGCCGCCGACCAGCAGCGGCAAGGCGCCGCGCGCCTGAATCTCGCCCACCAGGCGAATGGTGTCGTCGCGGAACTGGGCCACCGAATAAGCGTCGAGCGGGTCGATGATGTCGATCAGGTGATGCGGCACTGCAGCCAGCTCTTCTGGCGTCGGTTTGGCGGTGCCGATGTCCATCTCGCGGTACACCAGGGCCGAGTCGACCGAGATGATTTCGACGGGACGCTCTTGCGCGATGCGTAACGCGGCAGCGGTCTTGCCCGACGCGGTCGGGCCCATGATGGCCACGGCCAACGGTTTTTTCATTGTGTTCATTACTGGCCGCGCAAGAACAGTTTGTCGAGCGCGGAAATCTCGAGTTGGACCCAGGTCGGGCGGCCATGATTGCACTGGTCGGCGCGTTCGGTGCTTTCCATCTGGCGCAACAGGGCGTTCATTTCGGGCACGCTGAGGATGCGGTTGGCGCGCACCGCCGTGTGGCAGGCGAGGGTGCCGAGCAGTTCGTTGCGGCGTTCGATCAGCACGCGCGAGCCGCCGTATTCACGCACGTCGCGCAGCACGTCGCGCGCCAGCGTCTGGGCATCGGCGTTTTTCAACAACGTCGGCACGCTGCGCACCGCCAATGTCGTCGGCGACAGGGCGGCGATGTCGAAGCCGAGCGTCTTGAGCACGTCGGCATGGTCTTGCGCGCTGGCGACCTCGATCGCGTCGGCGTAGAAGGTCACCGGGATCAGCATCGCCTGCACCTGCATTTCCTGGCCTTGCGCCTGGGCGTCGAGCGCGTTCTTGATCTGCTCGTAGAGGATGCGCTCGTGCGCCGCGTGCATGTCGACCAGCACCAGGCCACGTGTGTTCTGCGCCAGGATATAGATGCCGTGCAGTTGCGCCAGCGCGAAGCCGAGCGGGAAGTCGTCGTTCGACAGCGGACGCTCGGAAGCCGACAGCGGCACGTTCAAGGCCGACGATTCCTGCACCGATTGCGCTGGCGCGCGCTCGCCGTCGTTCGATGCAAACAGCGCGCCATACGCTTCGGTGCGCTGCGCCACGCCACCCGCGTTCGGATCGTCCCAGCGGCTGCCGGGCGCGAACGGCGAGGGCGAAAAGGTCGGCGCCAATTGCGCACCGAACGAAGTCTGCTGATGCGGCCGCATCGGCGCTTGCCCGGACGACTGCGCCAACTGCCACAGCGGCGTGCCGCTCGGGCGCACCTCGCCCGCCGTGATCGGCGCCGGCACGCTGCCGTGCGCAGTGGCCGAGGTTTGCGCCAGCGTGCGCTGCACCGCGTGGAACACGAACTGGTGCACCGCGCGGCTGTCGCGGAAGCGCACCTCGATCTTCGACGGGTGCACATTGACGTCGACCAGCGCCGGATCGAGGTCGAGCGACAATACGTAGCAGGGGAAGCGGTCACCGTGCAAGACGTCCTGGTAGGCGGCGCGCACCGCGTGCACCAGCACCTTGTCGCGCACGAAGCGCCCGTTCACGTAGAAGAACTGGCCGTCGGCGCGCGCCTTGGACGCGGTCGGCAAACCGACGTAGCCGTGCAGGCGCAGCGGGCCGGCCGCTTCATCGAGCGCCAGGCGCGCTTCGGCAAAGTCGCCGCCCAGGATCTGGGCGCTGCGCTTGGCCGCTTCGCTCACGTTCCAGTGGTCGATGGTGCGGCCGTTGTGGGTCAGGCTGAACGACACGTCCGGACGCGACAGCGCGATGCGGCGCACGACTTCGGCGCAGTGGCCGTATTCGGTCTGTTCGGATTTCAGGAACTTGCGCCGCGCCGGGGTGTTGAAGTACAGGTCTTGCACGTCGATGGTGGTGCCGCACGCGCCGGAAGAGGGCGCGACCACGCCTTCGTGCGAGCCGACGATTTCATAGGCATGCGGCGCGTCCGCCGTGCGCGAGGTGACGCGCACCGCCGCCACCGAAGCGATCGAGGCCAGCGCTTCGCCGCGAAAACCCAGCGTGCCGACGTTTTCCAGGTCTTTCAGCGACGAAATTTTCGACGTGGCGTGACGCGACAGCGCCAGCGGCAATTCTTCCGGTGGGATGCCGCGCCCGTTGTCGGTGATGGCGATGCGCTTGACGCCGCCTTCTTCGAGGCGCACCGAGATCTGGGTCGCACCTGCATCGAGCGCATTTTCCAGCAGCTCCTTGACCACGGCCGATGGCCTTTCGACCACTTCGCCGGCGGCGATCTGGGAGATGAGCTGATCGGGAAGCTGCAGGATGGGACGGCGGGTCAAGTCGGGGGCGTTCATCCTCGGATTATAGCCCGACCTCGCGCACCGGAATCGGCGCATTGCATACGTCGATGTGGCCTGCGGCGACCTTGGTCCACGGACCGCCGCGGTTGCGCTGGGCCTCGATCACCGCTTGATACGAGGCGCTGTCGGTGCGCATCACCTCGAGCTTGCTGCGCTGGTCTTGCGGCACATCGGCCGCCAGGCGCACGCTGGCGATCGGGGTGCGTTGCTCGGGTTTGTCGTAGAAGCCGGCCGCTGCGGTGCCGCGCGGAGCGACAGTGAGCAGCGGCATGCCCCACACCACGCGTCCGACCACGGTGATGTTGCGGTCCAGGTGACGCGGCGCGTGGCCGATCACGGTGTACAGCTGCGAGCCGTTGCCGGTATCGGCGCCGTTGTCGCGCGCCACGCCGACCGTGGCGTAGCAGTGCGGAATCCAGGTTTCGCCCTTGGCCGGGTCGCGCGCGGCCGGGAAGCCGCCTACGTGGCCGACCTGCGGCGCATACACGTCGCCGTCCTTCAGGCGCATGAAGGCGCCGGCCGATTTCAGCGGTGCAGTGAATTCTGCCTTCACCGTGGTCGCGGCCTTGAACGGTTTCGGTTTCTCGTTGTCCGCTTCCGGGTCGCCCCACTGCACCACGAAGCCGTCCTGGGCGCGGATGATGGCCAGGCCGTCGTAGTAACGCTCGCGCACCAGGGCGCGGATGTTGGCGGCGGTATTCGGGGCAAAGGCGGGCGCCAGTTCAATGACCACGCGCCCGGTTGGCAAGTCCATGTACAGCGTGTTGTCCGGGTCCAGTGGGCGCCATTCGGCCGGCTTCGAAGCCTTGACCACGTCGGCCACCGAGGGCTTGGGCGCCAGTTCTTTTTCGGCTTTGGCGGCGGCATGCGCGCCGGCACTGGCCAGCAGGGCCGCGCACAAAGCGGCGGCGCGAAGGGTGGTCGAACGTGTCTGCATCGATGGCGCTCCTCGTTTCGTTCTTGTTGGGTTTGTTGAACGATTGTAATCCAGGTCGATTTGCGTAGCCGGAATGAATAGTCATTCTGCTTCGCCACACAAATTCTCACCATTTGTTGCTGTAGCGCACTCAAGTTAGCTGTCCAGGTTCCGATAACGGGAGAGTATGCCCACTCATTGGAACACCATGCGTAACCTGATCGCCCCCTTCGTCTTCGGCCTGGCCCTGGCGGCCGCGAATGCGACCGCGAGCGAGCCCGCGCCAGGCGCGAGCAAACCCGCCGCCAAGCCCGTTGCCGACGCTGCTTCGCCAACCGCCAAGCCAGCGGCCGCCCTCGCTTCGATCAAGCCGAACCTGAAGCTGGCCGCGGCCGGCTCGGCCGCCGCAGCGTCGCCACCGGCCAGCGCCAAATCCGAAGACGACGCCGAAGTCGACCTGTCGGTGCGCATCGCCGAGAAGCTGGCCGAGTTGCGCGCCAAGCAGGCGCTGCGCGCCGAGGAAGCCGCGCGTGCCCGCAAGATCAACGACGCCAAACGGCGCAAGGAAGCGGAAGCCGCCGCTGTGCTGGCGACTGCTGCAGCGGTAGCGGCCGCCAAGCCGAAGAATGGCACCCACTGGAGCTACGAAGGTGAGTTCGGCCCGGAGAACTGGTCCAAGATCAACAGCGCCTGGGCATCGTGCAACACCGGCAATCGCCAGTCGCCGATCGACCTGCGCGACGGTCTCAAAGTCGACCTCGAACAAGTGACGTTCGACTATCACCCAAGCTCGTTCAACGAGATCGACAACGGCCACACGATCCAGGTCAATGTTGCCGGCGGCAATTTTCTGACCGTGGGCGGCACCACCTACGAACTGCAGCAATTCCATTTCCACCGTCCGGGCGAAGAGCGCATCAACGGCAAGGGCACCGAGATGGTGGTGCACATGGTGCACAAGAGCTACGACGGCAAGACCGCCGTGCTTGCCGTGCTGCTCGAGCGCGGCATCGCCAACCCGATGATCCAGACCGTGTGGAACAATCTGCCGCTGGAAAAGCTGACGAGCGTAACGCCATCGATCGTGCTCGATGTGAATGAAATCCTGCCGGCGCGCCGTGATTACTTCACTTACATGGGTTCGCTGACCGAGCCGCCATGCACCGAGAACGTGCTGTGGATCGTGATGAAACAGCCGATGACGGCGTCGCCCGCGCAGATGGCCTTGTTCTCACGGCTGTATCCGTTCAATGCGCGGCCTGTCCAGCCGAGCAATGGGCGGATGGTGAAGGAATCGATGTAAGAAAAAACCCGGCGATGCCGGGTTTTTTCATGGGGTGTTACAAAGTCGGAGGCGCCCGTCAGCGAACGCGGTAGTGGCCGTCCCAGACCTGGCCTGGCGCCAGTGTGAGCGGCGTCAGCAGTGCCGGTTCGATGCAGACGAAGCGCTGGTATTCATCGTCTGCCATGTCGGCCAGCGCCGCCGTATCAGCCGCGCCCGGATTCCACACCACCGCATCGGTGAAGCCATCCTGCTCCAGCGTCAACACGCGCGCCGGCGTCGCCAGCGTTACCGCACCCTTGATCCCGGCATAGATCGTGTCGAGCTTGTCGGAAAGCGCGAGCGTGCCCGCTTCGACGCCATCGATGCGCACGTCGGCCAGGTGCGGTACCGAATGATAGGTATGCAGCGCCGCCGCGAACGGGAAGGGCGCGGCGCCGGTGTTGCGCACGCTGAACGTCATCTCGAGCGCGTTGGCGTGCACCGTCACGCGCAGTCGAAGTGCGAAATGGTGGGGCCAGGCCGCAGCATGCGCCGGCGCCAGGTCGGTTTCATTCAGTGCGAACTCGGCCCACGCCGCGCCAGCGTCGCTGCCATCGCCCACGACGCGCCAGGTGCTGACCCGGGCAAACCCGTGCCGCATTGCGTTGCCCTGTTCGGCAAACTGGGGAAAGATGACCGGTACCCCGCCGCGAATCGCGCGGCTAGCGTCGAGCGCCGAACGCTTGCTCATGAACATGCGCTCGCCGCCATCGAGACCGACCCACGACACCAGGTGTGCGCCGTACAGCGTGACGACGGCAGTCGCCCCATCCGGCGCCGTGATGCGTACCGCCGGCAATTGTCCAAAGGTGATGTGTTCCATGCTCAGGTCTGGCGGCTCTTGGCCATCGGCGGATTGTCCGAGAAATAGCGGCGGATGCCCTTGGTAATGGCTTCGGCCAGCTTGTCCTGGTAGCCGTCGTCGTTGAGTTTGGCTTCTTCCTGCGGATTCGAGATGAATGCGGTTTCGACCAGGATCGACGGAATGTCAGGCGCCTTCAGCACCGCGAAGCCGGCCTGCTCGACCGAGGCCTTGTGCAGCCGGTTGATGCCGCCGATCTCGCCCAGCACGGCCTTGCCGAGCTTCAGGCTGTCGTTGATCTGGGCCGTGGTCGACAGGTCGAACAGCACGCTGGCCAGGTGCTTGTCGGTGGTGTTGCCATACTGCGCACCACCGATCAGGTCGGCCCGGTTCTGGTCGTTCGCCAGCCAGCGCGCCGCGCTTGAGCTGGCGCCTTTTTCCGACAGCACGAACACCGACGAGCCACTGGCGTCGGGCTTGACCCAGGCGTCGGCGTGGATCGAGACGAACAGGTCGGCCTGCACCTTGCGCGCCTTTTGCACGCGCGTGTTCAGCGGCACGAAATAGTCGCCGTCGCGGGTCAGCATCACGCGCGTGTTCGGCATCTGCTCGAGCTTGGCTTTCAGGCGCTTGGCCACCGACAGCACGATGTCCTTTTCGCGGCTGCCGCGCGCGCCAATCGCGCCCGGGTCTTCGCCGCCATGGCCCGGGTCGAGCGCGATGGTGATCATGCGCGCCACCTTCTGGGTCGGCACATTCGGCTTGCCGCGCGCCGGCGGCGGCTGGATCGGCTGCGCCGGCGGCGTGCCCTGCAGGCCGGACATGGCGGACTCGAGCTTCGCGATCGCGTCCGGGGCGGCATTCGGCGTGGTCGACGGCAACACCGGCGGCGGGGTCGGGATCTGCACCGGCGGCGTGCCGGCCACCGGGTCGCCCAGCGTGGTAGCGTTTTCGGCCACAGCAGTGGTCGGGCCCGTGCTCCATTCGCCTTTTTCGATCATGGCCGCGATCGGGTCGACCGGGCGCACCGGGTACAAATCGAAGATCAACCGGTGCTGATAGCCGGCCACGGGCGCGAGCGTAAACACCTGCGGCTTGACTTCTTCCTTCAGGTCGAACACCAGGCGCACCACGTTCGGGCGGTTCTGGCCGACTCGCACCTGCTTGATGTACGGGTCGTTCGGCTCGACCTTGGCGACCAGGCTCTTCAGGGTGTTGCTCAGGCCCAGGCCCTCGATGTCGACCACCAGGCGCGGCGGATCGGGAATCAGGAAGTGCTCGGTCTTGAGGTTGGTGTCGTTTTCCAGCGTGACGCGGGTGTAGTCGTCGGCCGGCCACACCCGGACCCCGAGGATCTGGTTGGCGAACGCCGGCAGCGGCGCGATGACGGACAGCAGCAGCGTGCCGCCGGCCTTGAGCAGGACGCGGCGGCGCGGCGAACCTGGCTTGTTGGCGGGATCGGCGGGATTCAGAGCGGCGGGAAGACGAGACGGTCGAGGCATGACAGGCCTAATTCGGACAACGCCTGCAATTCTACCTCACGGCCGTGCCCGCTAACGTTGAGCAGGACGTGCACGTCGGGCGCCGGCAACACCGGCTCGCCTTTTTCCGGCCACTCGACGATGCAGATGTTGTGGCCGTCGAAGTCTTCGCGGAAGCCCGCATCCAGGAATTCTTCCGGGCTCGACATGCGGTACAGGTCGTAGTGGATGATGTTCAGGCTCTGGCCATCGAGCTGAACCTGATACGGTTCCGAGAGGGTATAGGTCGGGCTTTTCACAGTGCCCACGTGACCCGCGGCGTGAATCATGGCGCGCGTGAGCGAGGTCTTGCCGGCACCGAGGTCGCCGTGCAGATAGATCACCAGTCCCGGCTGCAGGGCGCGGGCCAGGGCGGCGCCGAGGGCGGCGGTGGCCGACTCGTCCGCGAGGTAATGTCTGGCTTGAGCTTTGATTGGCTGCATCGAATAAAATACGCTGTTGTGCGGCCGCGTCATGCGCCGCGATGTTGTCTTCTTCCCATGGCCACTTCTCTCTATCCACAACCTGACCTGACTGCGGACCTGCCTGCGAATCTGCCTGCACTTGCGCATGCCATCAAGGCCTGGGGCCTTGAACTCGGCTTTGCCGACGTGCGCATCGCCGACGTCGACCTGGCGCACCTGGAAGCGGGGCTGCAGGCCTGGCTCGACGCGGGGTTCCATGGCGAGATGGATTATATGGCAAGCCACGGCATGAAGCGTGCGCGCCCTGCCGAGTTGGTGCCGGGCACGGTGCGCGCGATCGTGGCGCGCATGGATTATCTGCCGTCCGCGCGCAAAGGTGACTGGCGCGCCCAGGAGCGCTTGCGGCACGCCGAACCCGACGCCGCCGTGGTGTCGGTGTACGCCCGTGGCCGCGATTATCACAAGGTGCTGCGCAATCGCCTGCAGTCGTTGGCCGAGCGGATTCAAACAGCGATCGGTCCGTTCGGCTACCGCGCGTTCACTGATTCGGCGCCGGTGATGGAATTGCCGCTGGCCGAAAAGGCCGGCCTCGGCTGGCGCGGCAAGCACACGCTGCTGTTGTCGCGCGCGGCCGGCTCGACCTTCTTCATCGGCGAGATCCTGGTCGACCTGCCCTTGCCGGTCGACCCGCCCACCGGCCGCCATTGCGGACAGTGCAGTGCCTGCATCGACCTGTGCCCGACCGGCGCCATCCTGGGACCGGGCCGGCTCGACGCGCGGCGCTGCATCTCGTACCTGACCATCGAGTTGAAGAGTTCGATTCCGGAAGCGCTGCGGCCGCTGATCGGCAACCGCATCTACGGCTGCGACGATTGTCAAGTGGCCTGCCCGTGGAACAAGTTCGCACAGCGCGCCAGCGTGCCCGATTTCGACGAACGCAACGGCCTCGGCGAGGGCGACCTGGTCGGCATGTTCAGCTGGGAAGAAGACGAATTCAACCGTCGAATGGAAGGCAGCCCGATCCGCCGTATCGGTCACGAGCGCTGGCTGCGCAATCTGGCGGTGGGGCTGGGCAATACTGCGGAAAAGAAGTGCGGCGATGCGGTGATCGTGGCGGCCTTGCGCTCCCGCAGCGCGCATCCGTCTGAGCTGGTGCGCGAACACGTGGCGTGGGCGCTGGCGCGCCACGGGGAATGACTGGCGCGCCGCGCGCCGTTGCTGCCTTTACATCTCGATGCGCTTCAGGCGCAGGCCGGACCAGTCGCCATCGATCGAAATCATGGCCACGGCGGTGATGCCGTTTTCCTTGGCGTAGGCATTGATCGAATCACGGTTGATGTCGGTTGCCTTGGAGGCGGTCTGCTTCAGGTAGGCGATCCACAGCGACCCCTTTTCGCCCAACTTGTCCTTGGCTTGCGGCAGGTATTGCTCGAGGTCCTTGCGGTGCATGCAGAACATCAGGATGGCGTCGAATGGGCCATCGCCCTGCTGGACGATGGCGGCCGGCATCTGGTCGGCCACGACCGGATTGGCTTGCGCGTTCAGGATCAGCATCGACTTCGCTGTTCTCAAAAACATCTTGTCTGCAACTGTCTTTTCGTTCATTGGAGTTCCTAAATAGCCTGTGCACCGCAGCGCGTGGCCACGGCGCGTTCAACTTTATTTTACAAGGCTTCCCCATTCCGGCAGGGCATATTGGCGCGCGGCATCACCCGCAAAAGAGGGGGCGGTGGGGACGATATGGAAGACAGTTAGGGATGAGGTAGCGGATCGCAAGAGCTTGCGATCGCCGTTGTGCGCGCTGGGTGCTTGGTCGTTACTTGAGCAGGCCGGCCAGTTCGACCGCCGTCTTGACCTGCATCTTGTCGAAGATATGCGCGCGGTGCACCTCGACGGTGCGCATGCTGATGCCGAGTTTATCCGCCACCACCTTGTTCATCATGCCGGCCAAAATCAGGTCGAGCACTTCGCGCTCGCGCGCCGACAGCGTGGCCAGGCGCGCCTGTACGCCGGCCGCGGCGGCCGCCTTGCGCGAGGCCGTCAGCGCTTCCTCGACCCGGTCCATCAGCACATTGTCGTTGAACGGTTTCTCGAAGAAATCGAAGGCGCCGCGCTTGAGCGAATCGACCGCCATCGGCACGTCGCCGTGGCCGGTCAGGAAGATCACCGGCAGGCCGGCCAGCAAGCCGCGTTGCACCAATTGATCGAACACGGCGATGCCGTTCATGCCCGGCATGCGCACGTCGAGCAGCACGCAGTCGCCGGCGTCGTCGGGCGTGCCGACCGCATCGAGGAATTCCTGGCCGCCGGCATAGCCGCGCGCCGGCAGACCGCGCGATTGCGCCAGCCAGGCCAGCGAATCCCGAATCACGTCTTCGTCGTCGACGATGTGCAGCATGCGCAGTCCCGGTGTAGAGTGGTTATGTGATGAAAATGCAGGGCGCGCCGCTTGTCGCCGGCGCGCCGAACCCGGATTTTAGCCCAGCACCCCGCTCGGCGCTTGCGCCGGCAGCGAAAAGGTGAACACCGTGCCGCCGGCCGCATGCGGTGCGTGGGTCAGGGTGCCGCCGTGGAATTCGATCGCGGTGCGGCAGATCGACAGTCCCATGCCCATGCCTTCGGCCTTGGTCGAGTAAAACGGCGAAAACAGGCGTTCGGCCACTTCGGGCGGGATGCCGTGGCCGCGGTCGATCACCGACACCGTCACCTGGCCGTCTTCATGGTCGGCCTCGATGCGCAGCACGCGCTGCTCGGGGCGGGTGTCCTGCATCGCTTCGATTGCGTTGCGCGTCAGGTTCAGCAGAACTTGCTCGAGCAGCAGGCGGTCGGCCAGCACCGGCGGCAAGCCGGGCGGCAGGTGCACGCGCAGGGCGACGCCGGCCTGGCGCGCCTGCAGTTCGACCAGCGCGCGCACGCCGTCGATCACGGTACGGATCGCCACTTCCTGGCGCACCGGTTCGCGTTTCTTGACGAACTCGTGCACGCTGCGGATGATCTGGCCGGCGCGCTGGGCTTGCTGGCGCGCCTGTTCCAGCGGGTGGCGCAGCATATTCGGTTTGAGTTCTTCGCCCGAACTGGCGGCGCGTTCGAGCAGGTTCAGCGCGCCCGCCGTGTAGCTTGAAATCGCTGCCAGTGGCTGGTTCAGTTCGTGCGCCAGCATCGACGACAATTCGCCCATGGTGGCCAGGCGGGCGCTGGTCTGCAGCTTTTCTTCTTGCTGGCGATTGAGTTCTTCCACCCGCTTGCGGTCGGTGATGTCGAGCACCGAACTCATCCAGCCGGTGTGGCGCCCATTGCGCTCGACCAGCGGCGACTCGAACACCAGCACCGGCACCCGGGCCCCGTCCGAGCGCTGGAACACGGTCTCGAATTGCGGCGTGACCTTGCCGGATAAAATGCCCTGGAACCGTTCTTCGTACTCGGCGGTCGCTTCCGGCGCCCAGTACGCCATCGGCGGCTTCTTGCCGATCAGTTCCTCGGCCGGGAAACCGACGATCTGGCAAAACGCGCGGTTCACATAAGTCACGCGGCCTTCCAGGTCGCGCGCGCGCAAGCCGGTCAGCAGCGAATTTTCCATTGCCGTGCGAAACGCCATCTGCTGGCGCAGCGCGCTTTCCGCGGCCAGGGTGCGCGAGATGTGGCGCCACAGCGCGGCCAGGCTCAGCAGCAGGCCGAGCGCCAGCACGATCACCGACCCGACCAGCAGGTTCGGCAGCAGCTTGGGCGCGCCCTTGACGCTGTCGGTCGACAGCACCAGCTGGGCGCCGGGCAAGTCCAGTTCGCGCTGGTGGGTATACACGCCGCGCCCCGGCCCGCCCGAGGCGCGCCGGGCCACCGTTAAATCGTTGCGGTCGAGCAGCGACAGCGCATTGTCCTGGGCGAACCACCAGGGCACGGTTTCGTCGAGCAGCACTTGCGGGCTGTAGGTCGCCACCAGGCTGCCCATGAACTGGCCGCCGCGGTACAAGGGCAGATAAAAGTCGATCAGGCCGTGGCTGGATGGCGTGGCGCCATACGGCTCGCTGTAGCGGCCGCGCCGGATCGAGCGCGCCATCTCGCCGGCCTGCAGCGTGGTGGCGGGCAGGCCGGCGGCCGGCAAATCGCTGCCGTAGGTGGCCGCCACAGTGCCGTCGGCATCGGCCCAGATCACACGCACCAGTTCCGGGCCGTTCTTGAACATCTGCGCAAAGCGCGCCTGCAGCTTGGGCGAGGAGGGCGGCGCCACCACCAGGTCGGCGCCCAAGGCCGAGAGCGCTTCTTCGCTGCGCGCCAGTTCGAAGCGCAGGGTTTGCTCGACCCACAGCGTGTCCGCAATCAATTGCTCTTGACGCTCGGTGCTTTCCATCTGGCGTGCCTGCCATGGCAACCAGATCAGCACTGCCAGGAACAGCAGCACCAGCAGCATCGGCACCAGCCAGCGCATGCGGCGCCAGGTGCGGCGCGCGCGGGTCCGCGTTTCTGGCGGGTTCTGGTCGATAGGAATGTCCATGGGTGATCCTGTTTTCGTTACACTGTCGAGCTATTGTGGAAGTCCACGATGGCCGCGCGGCGGCCGGCGGCGCAGAGTTGACGTTGCCGGTCCTGTGCGGGAGCCATCGAAGCGACCTTCGCCATAGTAACGTTTCATCAGGAAGAACGAACCGACATGCCCATTTCCGCCCTGGCCGCCCGCATCCTGTTGTCTGCCTGCGCCGCGCTGGCCGCCGTGCCTTGCTGGGCGCAAGGACCGATCGTCATCAAGTTCAGCCACGTGACGGCGCCCGACACGCCGAAAGGCATGGCCGCCGAGCGCTTCAAGGAATTGGCCGAGCGCATGACGAATGGCCAGGTGCGGGTCGAAGTCTATCCGAACAGCCAGCTGTATAAAGACCGCGAAGAACTCGAAGCCCTGCAACTGGGCGCGGTGCAAATGCTGGCGCCGTCGCTGGCCAAGTTTTCGCCGCTCGGCGTCAAGGAATTCGAAGCCTTCGACTTGCCCTATATTTTCCCCGACAAGGCGGCGCTGTATAAAGTGACGGAAGGGCGCATCGGCGCCGACTTGCTGCGCAAACTCGAGCCGAAGGGCATCACCGGGTTGGCGTTCTGGGACAATGGTTTCAAGATCATGTCGGCCAACAAACCGTTGAGCACGCCGCGCGACTTCCAGGGCTTGCGCATGCGCATCCAGGCCTCGAAAGTGCTGGACGCCCAGATGCGCGCCCTCGGCGCGCGGCCGCAGGTGCTGGCGTTTTCCGAAGCGGCGCCGGCACTGCGCGATGGCGTGGTGGAGGGCACCGAAAATACCCCGTCGAATATGTACACCCAGCGCATGCATGAGAGCCAGGGCCATCTGACCGTATCCAATCACGGTTACCTGGGGTACGCGGTGATCGTCAACCGCAAATTCTGGAACGGCTTACCGGGCGCGATCCGCAGCACGCTGACGCGCGCCATGCGCGAAGCGACCGCCTACGAAAAGACGATCGCCCAGCGCGCCAACGACGACGCCATGGAACAGATCCGCCAGGCCGGCACCACCCGGATCCATACCTTGACCCCGGCCCAGCAGGCCGAGTGGCGGCGCGCGATGGGGCCGGTGGTGGGGCAGATGGAATTGCGTATTGGAAAAGATACGGTACGTGCGATCCAGCGCGAGGTGGCAAAGTGACATGAAGTGCAAGACTATCGCTCCTCAACTGTCAATTGCGGTTTCTTTATAAGTAAAATATTTTTCCGAGTTTGTGATTGAAAAGATACGTTTTCGTGCGGCACTTGCGATATGATGGGGACCGGTCGCACTGCAATGGTGCGTGCGAGACCAAAGAACAAGCAAGAACGATTGCAACGCAGACGCTGTAACGGTTTTGGGGGAGTAACACAAAAAAACGGTATCCATACCGGAGAAATTCGAGGAGACACCACGTTTTACAGAAAGCCATCTAAATGGCCGGAAACGTGACCCGAATTGGAGCGCACCTGATGGTGCGCTTTTTTTTCGCCTGTGCGGTCTAAACAGCGGTTTCGCTGATTGTTCCTTACATTGTCAGCGGTTAATATGCTGGTGCGATGCCGGCACAGCCGCTGCCCGGCAACTGCAGCCATTTTCCACATGACACCCGACCCTGCCAGCGCCATCTTCAACGCCATCGTGCCCGCCCCGTTCGGCGCGCTCGGCATCCGCAGCGCCGACAACCAGGTCGCCGAGCTGGTCTACCTGCCGCCCGCGTTCGCCGAAAAAGCGCCCGACAACGCCGTCGCCGAAGCGGCTGCGCGCCAGGTCGCGCAATATCTGGTCGATCCCGATTTCGTGTTCGACCTGCCCCTGCAGCCGGTCGGCACCGAATTCCAGCGCAAGGTCTGGGCCCGCATCGGCGCCATTCCACGCGGCAGCGTGCGCACCTATGGTTACCTGGCCAAACTGCTCGAATCCCACCCGCGCGCAGTCGGCCAGGCTTGCGGCGCCAACTGGTTTCCCTTGATCGTTCCCTGCCACCGGGTCACGGCGGCGGGCGGCCTGGGCGGCTTTTCGAACCACGACGACGAGCACGGCTTTCACCTGTCGGTGAAGCGCTGGCTGTTACGCCACGAAGGCGCCACCGCAAGTTCCTCGAGCCCATGGCAGCAACAGGCAATCTGGCCCTGATCGACGAGTTCTGCGACACCCTCTGGCTGGAACAGGGGCTGGCCAAGAATTCCCTGGACGCCTACCGGCGCGACCTGCGCCTGTTCGCTGCCTGGCTGGAAACGGCGCGCCCGGCGCGCGCCGGCCTGCTCGACGTGGGGCCGGGTGAGCTGTCGGCCTATTTCGCCGAGCGCCATCCCGAGTCGCGCCCCAGCACCGCCAACCGGCGGCTGTCGGTGTTCAAGCGCTTCTATGGCTTGGCGCTGCGGCGCGGCCAGATCGGCGCCGACCCGTGCCTCAAGATGCCGTCGGCGCGCCAACCGCTAAGGCTGGTGAGCACGCTGACCGAAGGCCAGGTCGAAGCATTGCTCAGCGCGCCGGATGTCGCCACCCCGCTGGGCCTGCGCGAGCGCACCATGCTCGAACTGATGTATGCCAGCGGCTTGCGCGTGTCGGAACTGGTCGACCTGAAGCTGGTCGAAGTCAGCCTCAACGATGGCGTGCTACGCGTCACCGGCAAGGGTAGCAAGACGCGCCTGGTGCCGTTCGGCGCCGAGGCACGCCGCTGGCTCGAGCTTTACTTAGCCGATGCACGCGGCATCATCTTGAATGGCCAGGTCGACGACGCCCTGTTCGTCACCGGCCGCGGCGGACCGATGACGCGCCAGATGTTCTGGATCCTGGTCAAGAAGCATGCCGCCAGGGCCGGCATCAACGGGCCGCTGTCGCCGCACACGCTGCGCCATGCTTTCGCCACCCACCTGTTGAACCACGGCGCCGACCTGCGCGTAGTGCAATTGCTGTTAGGCCACGCCGATATTTCGACCACACAGATCTATACCCATGTTGCGCGCGAACGTCTGAAACACCTGCACGCCCAGCATCACCCGCGGGGTTGAGCAAGCCATGCGCGTCGCGCTGGTCCATAATGGCCGGGGCAAAAGCAGCATCCTCCCGACCAACCACAGCGAGGTGACCATGGCACGAAATAATTTCCAATACGAAAAGCGGCAACGCGAACTGGAAAAGAAGCGCAAGGCGGACGAAAAGGCCAAGCGCAAGCAGGACGCCAAGAGCGAGGGCGAGCCGGCCGCTGACGGTGAGACATCGGCCGAGGCCGATGCCGATGCCGATGCCGATGCCGCACCAGGCGGCGCCGAACGCGAAGATTCCGCTGCGGCGCCCCCCAGCATCGCCTGACTTGAACTATCTGCTGTAACGACGGTCTGAACAATTTGTCGAATGCCATTTTGATCGAAAGGTCGACCGTGAGCGACAACTTGCCGGACTTACCCGCCGCGCTCGAAGCATCCAATGCTTCCGGCCGCGGCGCCGAAGCCTTCGGCTGGCTGCACCACTTCGTCACGGCGCTCGAACTGGCGCCGGCGGTGGCCGTGCATTCGATGGACCGGGCCGGCACCATCCGCTTCTGGAACCACGCCAGCGAACAGCTGTACGGCATTGCGTCAGTGACCGCCGTCGGTACCCCGTTTCGCAATATGGTGTTCCACCTCGACCGCCAGCACGAGTTCGAAGCGGTGATCGCCAGCATCTGGGACACCGGCTTCGCGCCGCCGGCGCGCGACTGGGAAGTGCAGTCCAGCGCCGGGCGCCGCCATTGGGTGTACTCCTGTCACTATCCCGTCAAGCATGAAGGTGTAATGCAGGAAGTGTTCTGCATGGAGATCGACATCACGGCGCGCAAGGAAGCCGAAAGCAATCTGCAGCAGGCGGCCCAGGTGTTCCAGAATGCGCGCGACGCCATCATCATGATGGATGCCGAATACCGGGTGCGCGCCGTCAACGGCGCCTTCACCAGCATCACCGGCCACACGCCCGAGCAGATCGTCGGCCAGCCGCTGGCCAGCCTCGGCTGGGACGCGGACGACGGCTTTTATGAACGCATCTGGGCCGAGTTGGGCGGCAAGGACCACTGGGAAGGCGAGCTGGGCGGCGTACGGCGCGATGGCCAGCGTTATCCGGTGCGCGTTGTCCTGACCGCGATCCGCGATCCGCATGGCGACGTCAGCAGCTACATGGCAATGCTGACCGACATCAGCGAACGCAAGCGCGCCGAAGAGCAGGTGCGGCACCAGGCCGAGCACGACGCGCTGACCGGGCTGCCGAACCGCATCCTGTTTCTCGACCGCCTGCACCAGGCGCTGGCCACCTGGCGCCGCCAGCACGACCGCTTCGCCGTGATGTTTCTCGACCTGGATAAATTCAAGACCATCAACGATACCTACGGCCACCAGGCCGGCGACATCGTGCTGCGCGAAGTGGCCACCCGCCTGCGCGCCTGCGTGCGCCGGGTCGATACCATCAGCCGCCTCGGCGGCGATGAATTCGTGGTGCTGCTGGCCGACATCAAGGGCGCCGACCAGGCCGCCCACGTGGCCGGCGCCGTCACGCAAGCGATCGCGCGCCCGATCGACATCGGTGGCCAGGCGCTGTCGCTGTCGACGTCGATCGGCGTCGCGCTATGCCCGGACGACGGCGATGAGGTCGAAACCCTGCTGCACCATGCCGACATCGCCATGTACCACGCCAAGCAGGACGGGCGCGACACCTTCCGCTTTTTCAGTCCGGCGATGAATGCGCACGTGATCGAACGGGTGGCGCTGGAAAATCGTCTGCGCGAAGCGCTCGACGGCGGCGAGTTCGTGCTCGAATACCAGCCCGAGATCGAACTGTCGAGCGGACGCGTGACGGCGGTCGAAGCGCTGCTGCGCTGGCGCCATCCCGAGCGCGGCCTGCTGCTGCCGCAAGATTTTTTGCCGACCGCCGAAGCATCCGGCCTGATCGTGCCGATCGGCGAATGGGTGCTGCGCGAAGCCTGCCGCCAGGCGCGCGCCTGGCGCGACGCCGGGCATTCGGTGACGGTGGCCGTCAACTTGTCCGACGCGCAGCTGGCCCACGACGGTTTGCTGCCGGCGGTCGACGCGGCGCTGGCGCAGGCCGGCCTGGCGCCCGAGTCGCTCGACCTGGAAATCGCCGAAGACGCGCTGATCCGTGGCGAAGCGGCTTTCGGCGCCGCCGCGCAAGCGCTACGCGGGCGCGGCGTGCAACTCAGTGTCGACCGCTTCGGCACCGGCCTGTCGAGCCTGGCAATGTTGCGGCGCTTTCCGCTCACCAAGCTGAAAATCGACCGCAGCTACGTAGGCGACGTCGGCCACGACCCGGTCGACGCCGCCATGGTGCCGGCCATCATCGCGGTGGCGCGCAGCCTGCATCTGCGGGTGGTGGGGGAGGGGGTGGAGACGGCGGCGCAGCTGGCGTTCTTGCGCCAGCATGGCTGCGACGATTACCAGGGATTCTTTGCCAGCGCGGCCAGCGCGCAGCCGGATTGGGAACCGCATCCCGCGTAGGGTTGGCGGG